>Ga0209700_103133_pt1 | contig 32250 bp, 14 predicted proteins | sample SiratroredBW_FD_187528 | JGI IMG/M metagenome (GOLD analysis project Ga0209700, IMG submission 187528) | Root nodule microbial communities of legume samples collected from California, USA - Siratro red BW (SPAdes) (version 2) | ecosystem: Host-associated > Plants > Roots > Nodule | place: USA...
AAAAAAAAAAAAAAAAAAAAAAAAATCTGTTGTTTTGTCTGGTGTTGCAGGCGATGGTTGGAGTAGACTTTGTTTTTTTTCTTGAGTTAGTATTAATTATTGGATCATGTTAACATTTGGATGCAATTGGGACACCCCATTCATACATTTCACCAAAAAGAATATTAGGGCACCCACCCCTGTTAGTGCTCTACAGATGGCTACACATGCATGTAACATTGCAAGCTCCTCCATATGACTCAAACAAAATATCTCCTCTCTTGATCAATCATGAAACCAAGACTAATGTATGATATTGTTTCATCCCAATTTCTAACACTCTCACACTTCTTAAGCGTTCTTATAAGTTATGTTTGTATTAAGAAATTAGTTTAAATTTAATTTAATTTCATAAAACCAGTTAGTAAAATAAGAGATCTCTAACAATTTACATTAATTGGAAACTGGATTTATTCTAAATCTAACACGCAGTTTAACGAATGTATATAATGTAATTTTAATAAAGAGTTTAATGACTATAAATTGTGTAGAAAAAAATTATATCATGAAATCAAAAGCCATTTTAAAATTCCTATAAACTTGCTAATTATAATATAGTAATACACACTACAAGAAAAAAATTATCTAGAGATCAATTTTTAGCTATCAAATGAAATGGTTGTTAATTGTGACCAAAATAGTCACCAATTTTTGGTTGCTAAATAACTAAAAAATAGAAATAATGATTGAACTTAGTGATTAATTAAGTCAAGATAATTGGTATCTAACACTAGTTACTAAGGTTTTAGTGACCTATATCATTAGATTATAAATTGGTATCTAATTAAATTAGAGACTAATTTAGAATCTAATCATTTAACAACTAAAATAATTTGGTGACTATTTTTGTCATAATTAACGATCATTTCATCTGGTAACTAAAAATTGATATCTAAATAGTTTTTTTTCTTATAGTGACATAATTACTCAAAGATAACAATGGATGTTTATTTCAACTCTCAATAATTAGTGATAATCTGAACGTTCTTCCAAGATTTTTATTTTTTTTAAGTAGGAATTGTATTTAGTAAATCAAAACATATTTTTTCCAATTGTCCAACATAGAATTTGAATTAAGATATTAAGAGAATGCTTACATTATGTAGAGGTTAGCTTTCATAAATGAAAACATATTTTTTTAATAATTTTGGACTTAAAGAATAGGATTTGGATTAAAATAAAAAAGAAGTACGTATATCATTTAGAGATGTAGACAAGAATACTTAATATAAATGACTTTATTTGTATACTACTTGCCTTCTATGAATTGGATATATAACATTCTGACCTCATTAATTGAAATTATAAAAAAACGACAAAGTTTGATGGATTTGGCATCTTATATAATGATACTCTCAATTGATTTTGTAGCCTTTTAATAAACTTTTAATCCATAATTATCATTTATCATTAATTCGCATCTGCTTCCTTTTCTTATTCCAATTAATTATGTCCTCCCAAAATTGACATTTATCATTAATTTTAAGAGAGTATACATTAACCACTAAGTTATGATATTTTCTGCCTTATTTACTTGAGACTAGTAAATACCCTTTACCAGTGTTACATCTCTCGTGTGAGAACGGGTCTTTGCGCCGCACACTTAGATTTTTCCCGCCCATTTTCTATAGTCTTATGAGTTCAATCAATTGCGTTATCCCCTGTATAACAAAGCATTTAGAAAATGTATCAATTGGAGTTTTGTTACTTGTATAGATATCATTCCAATCCCTTTCTTATTAATTAATTCTTTAAGACACTTTCACCTATACGGTCCCATAGATCCTTTAGGCGTATTATCTTTATTTATATCTCTTTGTTGTCCTTGAAGTCGCTGTATTTTCTTAAGTTAAGGATTAGTGAAGGCCAAGGCAAGCCATGTGCACTGAGAAATCCAATATTTAAAACAACCAACGATGAGCATAGACATTTGACATGAACTATACTATTAGCCCACGCAACTCCTGAAGAAAAATAATGTCAACTCCATATCAGTTACGCCAACAGATTCACACTTTATTTCTTTATTTTCCTTGATCTACATTTCATTATCAAAAGCATAATGCTGTCTAGTTCAACATAAAAAAGTAAAAGTGAAAATGAAAAAACACTTACTCTTGAATCTTGAAAAGCTCAGAGTATAGATATTATTCAAGTGTGACTTTAATTTAACATCAAATAGAAATGAGAAAATTAAATAAGATATAAAAAAAACTCAATAAATAATATTTTAAAATTTTAGATTAAAAATATCGTTAATTTTTTTATCGATCTAAGTCATATTTTATTGTGAGATCTCTCCGTCAATTAAACAAAACTGGAAAAAGAAATCCGACTGAATCAATGAACTATGCATGCACATGATTTTGTGAGATAAAGCACAGGTGCCCTCATGCTTGTAAGACCATATGCAAGCTGTAGAGATCAATAAAATTGTCATAAATTGTTAAGAAAAAGTTCCACAATTAGGATAATATTTTTCTTGATTTCACTACGTACTACACCTGCAATTATTTTATGAACTTCAAGCAATGCCAATAATTAAATTTTTAATCCAGTCACATTAAGAAGAAAAAAAAATGTTTATTTAGGGGTATTTCATGTTATTTTAATTTATGGTAGCCGCATATAAACTATCCACTGTTATGTCTTGCCACTATCTCAAGCTTAGACTCAGTGGTAATAAACCATGTTGCAATTTGCAACCTTTGAACATTTCCACTACTTGAAAACTTTTCTTCTTTTGCTCTTCCTCTTTCTCCTTCCAATAAACTTAGCTCAGCCATTATCCTTCAGCATAACTAACTTCAACGACACTGAAAGTGCAAGCATCGTTGGATACGCAGGCGTTGCCAAGGTTGAGAACGGATCTGTAGTGCTCAACCCACTCGCCGACAACGGAAATGGAAGAGCCATCTATGGCCAACCTCTACGCCTCAAAAACTCTTCTAACGGACATGTCACTGATTTTTCTACTCGTTTTTCATTCACTATCGAGGTACCTTCAGGAGTCACCTACGGTGATGGCTTTGCCTTCTACTTGGCACCCCTTGCCTACCAGATTCCGACCACCAATGATAATGGCTCCCGTCTCGGCCTATACGATGACACCCAAAGTAACCTCCTTGCTGTCGAATTTGACACTTATGTAAACGAGTTAGACCCAGCAATGCAACACGTAGGGATCAACAATAACTCTGTGGCATCTCTCAATTATACCAACTTTGATATTGAAAGCAACACAGGGAAGATGGGCCATGCGTTGATAACTTATAATGCTTCTGACAAACTCCTCGCTGTTTCGTGGTCCTTTGATGGAACTAGTTCTGCTTCTTCAAATAGCAATTATCTTTCGTACAAGATTGACCTGTGGGCAATTTTACCCGAGTGGGTCAATGTTGGGTTTTCGGGTTCAACTGGATCGTCCACTGAGAAAAATGTGATCCACTCCTGGGAGTTCAGTTCAAGCCTAGATCTAAATTCTACGCATGGAGCGGAAAACAAAGAAAGTGGCATCACAACCAAATGCAAGGTTCAGGTCAAAGTAGTAGTTGTTACAGTGATTTGTTCTATTGTTTTTGTGATCGTGGTTGTTAGTATTTCTTGGTTTACCATCAAAAAGAGAAGAACCGAGGATGGTTTTGGTTTCGATAGAGAAGTTATGCCTAGAAGGTTCGGTTATGGCGAAATAGTTTCGGCCACCAACGGGTTTGCAGATGATAGAAGGCTGGGAGAAGGAGGCACTGGAGAAGTTTACAAAGCGTTTCTGAGTGATGTAGGGCGCGTGGTTGCCGTGAAAAGGATTTTTTCTGATGTTGAAGATTCTGAGAGAATATTTAGAAACGAGGTGAAGATTTTAAGTCGTCTTATACATAAAAACCTCGTGCAATTCATGGGGTGGTGCCACGAGCAAGGGGAGCTGTTACTGATTTTTGAGTACATGAATAACGGAAGCCTTGACAATCATCTGTTTGGGAAGAGAAGAAGTTTGACATGGGATGTGAGATACAAGATAGCGTTAGGTGTGGCTAGAGCACTTCGTTATCTTCATGAAGACGCGGAGCAGTGTGTTCTTCATAGGGATATAAAGTCAGGTAATGTTTTGTTAGACGCAGATTTCAATACAAAGATTAGTGACTTTGGGATAGCAAAGTTGGTGGATCCAAGATTGAGGACTCAGAGGACAAGGGTGGTGGGGACATATGGCTACCTAGCTCCAGAATACATAAACGAAGGGAGGGTTAGCAAAGAATCAGACATGTACAGTTTTGGGGTTTTGGCTTTGGAGATAGCATGTGGAAAGAGGGTTCACCAGGATGGGGAACATAATCATGTGCCTTTGGCCATTTGGGTATGGAAGAATTATGTAGAAGGGAATATTTTGAATGCTGCTGATGAGGAGTTGAAGAGGGATTTTGATGTAAATGAAATGAAATGCTTGCTCACTGTGGGAATATGGTGTACCCTCCAAGACCACAGGGAAAGGCCAACCTCAGAACAGGTTATAAATGTTCTTCAACAAGAAGTGCCATTGCCATTGTTATTTGCAAAACTCTCTGATAATGGGCAACCGGATTCCCTTGAATCGTCATCCAGAAAATCATAAAGAAACACTCTTCCTAAAGAGGATATCACCAGTAAGAGGTAGTTCAGAGGAGGAAGTTTCTTGAATTTCTGCAAAATAAATTGTCACTTAGTTGATATAGAATATATTATCGAGATGTCTAGTAGACATAAACAAAACATGTCAAACGAAATTCAATTTGTTTTTTTTTTTCCTATTATTTATATTCTGTGTTATGCATATGATTAAATAATTGGTCTGGATAGAAATTTATATCTTTAGATTGTTATTTAATAGTTTTTGTATCCAAGATTTAATAAATATGTTGTATATTGATTTGGTTGTGTTAACACATTGATTTGTTAATTTTGAGAGTGTCACGTACAAATATATATTCAAATATGGTCATACTATAAAGTTTTTTTTTTTTTTTTAAATTACAAAGTGTACAAAATCTAAATGCTAAACTAAAGCGATTAAGAAATCAATTTTGTTTCTCTCTTATACCTCATTTATGTTTTCGCGTGACTTTGAACTTGAAGGACTGATAAATTGAAATCATAGTCGAATTAGATTTGTATTATGGATTTTAAAATTCGAATATAAGTTTTACCTACGAGGTTTATGTGTGAATTTTATTTATATATAATTCATAGGTAAATTTAAATTACATATAGATATTTTATGTTATCTAAGAATAAGCCGTATGTAAATTCGATTTTTCTTGTAGTTAAATCAACCATTTGAAAGTAAGGTACAACCTCATATATTAAACAATCAATTTTACTCATACTTTAAGGTAATGTTGACCTTTTTTTATAAATGTATCGAGTCAAAAGTAATATAAATTTTAAAGTATGCATATTGATCTTACATAAAACAATTTTGCTTAAAAATCTCAGGCTCCACTACTCACTAAAAAAATAATTTTTTCAGGATGATTTGATAATGATTTGATTTAAATAACAAAAGAACATAAAAGAACAATTACAAAATAAATTAATGAATATAAAAAGTGGTTTTAAAAGATCTAGAAAAACTCTAGGATTGAACTTCATCTATCTCCCTCATTCATATTTGGATTTGATAAAAGCATATAATATCCGTAACTACTCACAATTGATGCATATATAAAAATCATTCACACCGATTCCTCTAACATGAAATTCATAAGGAAATTTCCTAAACACTGATCCCTCAACTATTTAGTAAATTACTCAGCATTAAGAATAGATGTTATACACAATCAATACATCGAAATTTATCCCTAGTATTCCAATATATTGAGTATTTTCATGTAGGTCAGAAACTTAAAAGTAGTTCCCAGTTAAATTCAAGAATCAAAATCAATACTTTATTGATCAGATAAAATCTAACATTAAGCACAAGATGAAAGTGCCAATTAAATAGAAACTGAATATTATATATAAAAATCACCAAAATACAAATGAGTTTAAAAGATTACATTCAATCCCAAAGTGAAGAATTAGCTGCTCATGGTAGCCATTACAATCTAAGCAAAGGAAGATTGTCAAAGAAGAAGAAGAATTGATGAATTGCTTTCGTCCTTGACGGCTGCTCTCGTTCCTCCAGGTTTAGATATCTCAAAAAGCCTAAAATTGCCCTTTTAAACTCATTTTCGGGCCTAGGTTAAGTGACTTTTCGCTTGGGATTCTTTTTATTTTAAATTTTTTATTTTTTTGCTTCATGAATCTTTCAATCTCTCATTTTCTTCATTCTTTTATACTTGAAATTTCACAATAATTGAGATCAAATGATTTCCTTTAACTCAAGACTCAAAACCTAAATTTAGATCCAAAAACTCTCAAATTGGAGTAATTACTATTTTAAACAACACTTAAACCCATAAGTACTCAAGTTTTCTCATGTATAAAAAATACTAAAAATTGACACTTATCAACTCCTCCCAACCTAGAATCTTGATTGTCCTCAAGCAAAGTAATTAGACCCACAAAACAAAGATGTTTCCTAAACAAAAAAAAAAAACATTGGTTGCTCAAAAATCAGACCCATGGTTCAATCATGAAAACAACATTCATTTTTGAAACAATGATCCAATCGCAAATAAACAGACTCAGTGTCACCCTCTTCAAAACCCATAGTCCCTACGAGCTCATAGAAAGTAGACAAATGTGTGTATGAATCTTCATTATCTAGCCCAGTAAACTAATGACCACTAATCAAATTCAAGAAGGTTGGCTTCATCTTCAATGTTTTAGTGGTGGTCGATACTGCTATGTTGGAGAAGCGTCTTAGGCCTTGCTGCATAACATAGTCTCCAAAAGTTCTTCTTGATGGGGGATTCCTTTCATCTGCCATACTGATATCCTCTTGTATCGGTTGAATATCCTCAGTGAAATTATTGGAGGTTTCTTCTCCTGTTTGAATTTGTTGTTCTCTTCTCTTCTTGCTACGATTTCTCTTGACTATCCTCCTCTCAATACACGAATCAAATTCTAGTTGATCTTCAAGAATCGGTCCTTTCAATATCATAAATCATAGACAGGTTAAGTAAGGGTTAGCACAAAATAATTTATAAATATTTCTTTTTCAAATAAATAAGAACAAAAGAAAAATTATTCACAATACTTAATGAGCTATGTTCCAAAATTTAAAAACAAGAACTGTTCCCAAGCAACGGTGCCAAAAATTTGTTGACCTTTTTCTGCAAGTGTACCGAGTCAAAAGTAATATAGATTTTAAAGTACGAATGTCGATCCCACAGAGCACAATTTTTCTTAAGAATCTCAGTTTCCATTAGTCACTAAGCAAATAAATTTTTCAGGATGATTTGATTTAAATAAGAAAAGAACATAAAAGAACAATTGCAAAATAAATTAACGAATATCAAAAGTTGTTTTAAAAGGTCTAGAAGAACTTTGGGATTGAACTTCATCAATCTCCCTCATCTATATTTTGGATTTGATAAAAACGTGCAATATCCGTAACTACTCACAATTGATGCACATATAAAAATCATTCACACTGATTCCTCTAACATGAAATTCATAAGGAAATTTCCTAAACATTGATCCCTTAACTATTTAGTAAATTACTCAGCATTAAGAATAGATGTTATATGCAATCAATACATCGAAACTTATCCCTAGTATTCTAATATATTGAGTATTTTCATCTAGGTCAGAAACTTAAAAGTACTTCCCAGTTAAATTCAAAAATCAAAATCAAGACTCTATTGATTAGATAAAATCTAGCATTAAGCACAAAATGAAAATATCAATTGAGTAGAAACTAAATATTATATATAAAAATCACCAAAATACAAATGAGTTTAAAAGATTACATTTAATCCCAAAGATAAAGAATTAGCTACTCATGGTAGCCATTAAAATCTAAGGAAAGGAAGATTACCAGAGAAGAAAAAGAATTACTGAATTGCTTTCGTCCTGACGGTTGCTCTTGTTCCTCCAGGTCTAGATACTTCAGAAAACCTAAAATCACCCTTTTAAACTCATTTTCGGGCCTAGGTTAAGTGACTTTTCGCTTGGGCTTTTTTTATTTGAAACTTTTTATTTCTTTTCTTCATGAATTTTCCAATCTCTCATTTTCTTCATATTTTTATACTTGAAATTTCACAATAATTGAGATCAAATAATTTCCTTTAACTCGGGACTCAAAACCTAAATTTAGATAAAAAAAAAACTCTCAAATTGAGGTAATTACTATTTTAAAGAACACTTAAACCCACAAGTACTCAAGTTTTCTCATGTATAAAAAATACTCAAAATTGACACTTATCAGGTAACAGTCTGAAAAACTGAATTCTCACCTGACATACATGATGTATGACTTCATTAGTAATTACACTATGATTTTGTTGCCCCTTTAGGATTATTTATGGGCCATAAATGATGCTTATGTATGTGTGAAGGTCCCACGATCAGATGTTCCTTATTTTCGTGGAAGAAAAGATTGGTCAACTCAAAATGTATTCGTAACTTGTGATTTCAATATGAAATTCACACGTGTTCTAGCTGAGTAGGAAGGAGCAACATCTCATTCAAGAATACTAAAGTATGCACTTATACAAGAGGATTCATTAGTCATACCCGAAGGTTAATTGACATTGTTTTTGTGTGTCAAGTGGTCACTTAGTACATACTCTTAATCAGTATAAATTGAATCATTGTAGAAAAAATATTACCCTAGGCATGTTGATTTTATGTTAAAAACACAAATAATATTACCATGTCAAGGTGTTAGATACCACTTGAAAGAGTACTCCTAAAAAGTTTCACAGAATCTACGGGAGATGTTTAATCATCGTCATTTGTCACTTAGAAATTTAAACACTTGGTATGTTGAAAAATGATTTCCAATTATATATAGTGGAACTGAATATAGTTTCAGCATGTTGTATTCTTTACAATTTTCTTTGCAAGGTGGATGAAGTTGATGAGTTGACGGAACAAAATGTAGATGTCTCACTCTCACAAGTTCATGAGGATGATTATAGGCTAAACTCGCACATTAGAGACAATATAGCTAATGAAATGTGGAGAGATTAGGAAAACAAGATTATGTAATAATTTCTATTATGAATGACAACTTTTGTTGTTTTTATGTTTCCTTCATAACTAAATACTTCCTAAATTGAATATATATGTCTTGCCTTATCGTTATTGGATGAGTTGTGTTGACAATAGGTGAAACATGAATAGAGGAAAAGGTGTTGTACCAGAGTCATCCGCAAGTATGTGTGAGTTCACGAAATGGATCGTGGAGATGAACCTACCACTTTTGTCAGCTGTGGTGGATGTGACACGATTTAGGGGACAAGTATGTAAAGGCATACTCACATAGGATGTCCCCTAATCCTTAAAGGTATAAGCCCACTAGAGCTATGGCTCACTCCACTGTATTAATCATGTTAGCTGGTAAATGACTTTTATAGATATACTAAGAGAACAAACTCTAGCTAAGGTTCTCGCAAAAATTGAAAAAGAAAGTACATCCCATTAGTATTGCTAGATAATCCTTTTCTAGGGCCCACTCATGATATGAAATTGTGTGTGTGTGAAGGGAGGAGAAATGCATACCCAACCCCACCTGCAAAACAACCAGAAAATCCCAGGCAGATATATAACATGTCGTTTACCCTAGGGTTTAATATTTCAATAGTAATTGTAAAAGCAGGAAAGTAAACAAACATATATACAAAAAAGAAGGGGAAAGACAAACATTCAAAAAATCACACTTATTTTTGCCCATTTAATTAATTTGACATGTCTCTCAAAAATATCCTCAGTGAAGTCGCCATCTATCGCAACCAAAATCACGACTACGACGACAATCCGTAGAGAAAATAAAAATGTTTGAAAATAATAGAGAAAGAGTTGCCACTATAGTCTATTATGGAAAACCACGAAAAAACTGGGAAAGGAAAGCCTATAGTCTGTGAAACCAGATTTAGATATGGGAGTTGGTTACGTGTTGGGAAGGTACCTTTAACCAAATGAGTAAAATGAGTGTAGTTTTTTAAAATTTTTATTCTAAAATCAAACAGAAATGCAAGTAAAAATAAAAAATATTTGTTTGATTTTAGGTATGAAGAGGATTGACCTTGTTCCTACGTATTTCCATCTATGATAGAAAATCAGGGTTTACGTAGTTCTGGTTAGGAATTGTTTGTTGGTGTTGGTACTTCTTTTTTTTTTTGAAACTTTATGTTTTTTTAAATTTGAAAATTTTATTATTTTTATATTTTAGAAATTTGGTTTTTGCAAATTGAATATTTTGGAAAACAAAAGAAAATAATATAAAAAATGGGAAGAGAATGAATGTGGGGACGCAGTGGATTCTATAGGTGTTACTCGGTTCGACTTGGCGTAAGGTGACACTGGGTTTGGCTTGGTGACAAGCGGTGACACTCACTTAGGTTTAGTGAAAAATGCACTCGGTTCACCTAGTAAAAAGGTGTATTCGGTTCGGCTTGGTAAAAGGCACTCGACTCTGCTTGGTAAAAGACACACTCATGCTTGGTTTGAGGCACTTGGTTCTGCTTGCTAAAAGGCCATGAGTTCTGTTTGGAACAAGCACTCAGGCCAGTTTTGTGACAAGATACTCGGGTTCTGTTCAGTAACAAGCACTCGTGCTCTATTTTGTAAAAGGCACACTCGGTAAGGCACTCGACATTGTTTTGTTTAGTAAAAGGCACACTCAAGTCAGTTAAAGGTCACTCGGGTAAAGGGCACTCAGGTTAGTTACAGGGTACTTGGTTAAAGGCACTCAACTCGATTGCACGATGTTTGGTTAAAAGCACTCAACTTTGTTACAGGGCACTTGATTAAGAGCACTCGACTCGATTATAAGACACTTGGTTAAAGACAGTCGGCTTGGTTACAAGGCACTTGGTTAGACACTCAGCTCGGTTACACGACACTTGGTTAAAGGCACTCAACACTCAATTAGGTAAAGGCACTCGGTTTTGGTTTGGTAAAGACACTCGGTCTCGGTTTCAGGACACTTGGTTAAAGGCACTCAGTAGTCGGTTTGGTAAAGGCACTCAGTCTTCGTTTTCTAAAGACACTCAGTCTCGATTTTGGGGCACTTGGTTAAGGGCGCTTAACACTCGATTTGGTTAAGGCACTCGGTCTCGATTTGGTAAAGACACTCGATCTCGATTTCAGGGCAGTTGAATGTAGCATCAATAACCACTGCGGAAGCACCGACGAAGGTATTACTTAGCCCGACAAAGGGGTAGTTTTTTTATGGCGGCACCCACACAACAAGGATAACCTTCAATGGTGACAACACGGTTCTCCTAGGTAGGGGTGTAGGTTCCCAGCAGCGTGGAGGAGAGATTAGGGTTTGACGGACAGGTCGATTGCGGTTTGGGAAGTGGCATCATTTCTCCTTGATGGTGGCACCAGCGATGGAGAAGGAATATGAAGGCATGGCAATTTTTCCTTTGTTATTGTTTGAATCTGGAATGATCTTTGAGTTGACATTGACAGTGTAATAAGGATTTGACGAGGGAGCCACTAGAGGCTTCACGACGAAGGGATTGTATTTGATAGTGGTGACAACCACCACCTCGTCGATTGGGGGTGAGGTTCTGACTTGTACATGTTAGGTTTCTTCTCCATTTTTCCTTGCTCTCCTTCTATTCTAAAATTCATTATTCGGTTTGCTTTTTGGTTCAGGTATGGAGATGATATTGAGGGAAGAATTTTGAAGGGTTGAGAGGGTTCATTTTTAGGGCTTCTAAAGGTTGTTGTCGCAGTAGGGTGGAGACGTGAATAAATAATGCATGATGCTTTCATAAATCAAAATGAAGCAACAAAACAATAGAACATAACATTTGTGCAATATCACACTTCGAAAGACAATGCAGATTCATACCTCTTTGTTGCTTAGCTCTTCGATCTTGTATTGCTCTTTATCTTCGTTATTGTAATTCTTTAACTCTCTAATTGTTACTTTTGCTCTGGTCCTTAATTGTTTCTGACTTAGTGAATTTCTTTTGTGTCTTTATTGAAGAGTGAGGATGAAGTATATAAATGATCATGTGAGAGGGGTATAGGAAGTGATGAAACGAGGGGTGTAGTTGGCAAACTCGACCCGAGAGTGAGAGATATGTGTGTAAGGAGTAGATTCTATTTGTATTTGAAACCTTAAGGGATTGGGCTTTAATAATAAAAAAATATCAATTTTTATTTTACTGCAATCCTTTTTTAGAATAGACCAAATTTTATTTTATTTTTATTAGAACTTTTTCCTTTCTCTGTTTTTATTATTTATTAAAACTTGGTTTTTTTTTTTCAAAAAGAGTGGAACGAAAACTTCTTTTTTAATTTAAATGAAAATCATAAAGCAAACGAATATATTTTTTAATTTTTTTCTAAAGTGATAAAAATCTAAAACATATTTCTTTTGTATGTTTTATTTTAAAATAAGATAAAAGATAAATCAAATGATTGATTTTTACATTTTTTTGAGAACGTATTTTTTTTTAAGTTCTTAAAAAAATAATTTTATTTGATCAAAGGAATCGAGTGTTGATAATACCTAATAACCATATTGAAGACGTTGCATTTCAGTCCCCTATGATGTTGAAATACTTTCACAAATTTAGAATGATATTCAAAAGTTGCAACAAGAAATCCAACAAAGATTTAATGACTTTCTGAATATATAGAAGGATAATTGTTATCATATAGTTATTCTATTTTTTTCGCATAATTATTGTAATTTAACTCTCTCCTTCCATTGTATTGTATCATTCAATTCTCTGTTTAATATTAATTAGGCTGTCATTCTTACACCAATCTCAATTTACTATGTTTTACAAAATTTACAATTTCACTTAAATCTCTTACAATTATTTTTATTCTAATATATTTTTTTTAAAAAAACTTCAATAATTTTGCATGTAACCACAATGTTATATCATTAGTATTTTTTTCAACCGAGTTTATGAAACGGAGCAAAAATAATATTCTTAATGACACACAATTTTTATATACAAATAAATAATCTTATTTTATTTTAAATTAATCAAAATTATAAAGATAAAATTATAATTTTAACAAATAGATTTTTTTTATTAATCACAGCTATTACATCACTAACAAAATTTTTATAAAATTTTATTTCATTTTCCTTCACTCTCTATCATTTTTCTCTTAACAATTTTAATTCACTCTTCTTTTTATTGGTCATATCTATCCTTATGTCAATCAAAGCATAAGCTAGTATTTATTCCACTTACGTGTAAACCTGTTCTTTTATGCCAAGTGGGTTTACGGGTGCCGAGAGAAGGAAATGAGAGAAGTAACACTATCGAATGAAACTGAGCCAAAAGTTTATAATAAATTTAATATATTTGACAAAAAAATTAATTAAATAATATAATACATTAAATAAATAGTCTTGATTTAATTTTGAAGGAACAAATACGAATTACTATTTAAAAATAATTAATTATGAAATATTTAATTCATAAAATTAAAAATAATATTTTAATTTCTTTTATTGATAAATTTTCATAAAATCATATACATTTAAAAAATAATTAAATTGTGAATATAATTTATACTTATATATAATTTTAATTTATTTTGTTAATATTTATTTTTTAATATTAGCTTCAAAAGGAAACAAAATCAAAATTGCTAATCAAATGAATATTAAATTAAAATTATATTTATTTCAATTAAAATAAAAAATAAAAGTGATTAAAATTTTTAAGATCAATTTAAATCATCAATGAATGAAAATACTGATTATATATATATATATATATATATATATATATATATATATATATATATATATAATTATTTGTACCAAAATATCTTTATGTCACTTTTTTATTAAATTTAATTTTTTATTGATTTTATTAAAACTTCTGGTAAGTATATGACATTAATTCTCTTAGATCTAGTTCCTATATGTTTATAAAATTTCAAACACGATGTGACACAATTTGAAGTGTTATATGTATTAAATATCTTATGATTTGAATACTGTAAAGATACATAATCATTTAATAAAAAACTTATGGTTTTGATATGACAAAAAATAAGTAGAAAAATGAAAATAATACAAAATATTTTAACATCACTTTAAAAAAATAATATATTATTTGAAATAAAAGAAAAATAATTTTTTTAAAAACTTGAAAACCAAAATTATATAATTTATTAAATATTGAATTTAAAAAATATTAAGTAGTTATAAAATTTTATTATATCTTAAAAGTTTAAATCCATTTATTTATTATCACTAAACTAAGTATTAACCTAGGAGAAACCAGTAGAATAGTCAAAGAATGACACGATTTATTTCACAACTTTTTTAGCCGAAAACTAAAATCGTAGAAGTCAATGTAATTATCTCTACTAAAAATATTTTTCTAGCTCGAAGTATCTTATTAGTTCGTTGATGCTGGAAGTCTACCTCAACATTAATACTAATTGTCCCGTGGGCCCAATTAACACTTTTGGTCAAGGGAATTAGTGGGTCTATGATTTGAATGAAGACTTTTGATTCATTTATAATAAATAAATAACATGTGAATTATTTATATATTTTTTATAAAGCGGCACGTCATGATCTGGATTATGATATTCTAATTATTTCCATGTCTAGATCATTTGCGTCATGTCAAAAATATCATTAAAAATAAAAAAAATGACACTACATGAGAACATTAAACCAAAAGTCATGACCATAAAAATAAAGAAAAACAAATAATTAGATAAGCCATTCCCACTTCTAGAAAACAACCAAAGAAAATTTGGTATATAAGATAACCATATATGGCCAAACCATGAGCACTCACATTTTTGTTTTAAGAAATCACCAAAACTTCAAAATCTCGTAACTATAAATTTATTACCTTTTCTTCTAATTTATCTGCTCATTTCCAATTCACAACTTGAATTTTTAACTAAATTAACCTTATACTACACATAAACCTTTAAATGAATTAACCTTAGACTACATCCAAACATTGAAGTACTGTATTTAATCATGGCATTAAGCTGATTCAGAAAAATAGATTTATTATTACACCATATATAAAACTATTACGGATCACCATATAGCCCAAAAAATGCACTAAAGCATAACATCATATAACAATAAGCTAATTCTAAACCCCTTAACAATTGCCAAATGTAACAATATCAACGGTTACATGCCATCCAATATAACATTATTTGACCAATTCCAAATATTCGAAACCTTCTCACAACGTAAAAGAAGATATTCTGAAGTTTTCAATGCATTCCCACATAAACTACAAATCAAAACGACAACAGATATGCAGATGCAGAACATGCCATAAAATAAATGATATAGAAAGAGGGGTACAATGAGACCGGAACCTCTTTACACGAAAGCAATTCCAAAACATTTCCTTCAACCACGATTTTTTAGATGACTGATACAATCATTTCAATTAAACTAATTATCTTTTTTAATTGTCTCTGACTAGTCTAAGTAGAAGAATGAGACAAATTTTATATTTAAAAGAATATATTCGATACTATTCAATTGACATTTCAAGCTAAATGACAGCAAAAAATAGTAGCATTTAACGTTAAAATGGAAAAAGATTAGAAAGTGATTACAACATGTAATTCATATATACTACACTGCTCAGAGAGAGGAATGAGTTTGGATAAATTATTTAAGAAGGTCGAGTTTGAATGTTACGAATGCAAAAAGAGAACTGATGGAAGGGGAGAAATTATTAATCATATAGTACTTGTATCTATCTATATATATATCTAAACAACAAGCTCCATTCATCAATTCTAGCTCCAACTGTTCTTCCCCTTGTCTCAGGCCTTTCAAAATTTCTATGAACAAGGGAAGAGAAACAAAACAGCCACTGAGAATGAGGTTGCTTCAGAAGGTGACAACTTTTGTTCTTCTGCTGGCTCTTCATTCTCCTCTCCTTAAAACTGTAGAATCACTAAATTTCAACATAACAAACTTCAACGACCCTCAGAGTGAACAAAACATGGCATACGTGGGTGATGGCCAAGCCAAAAATGGCTCTGTAGAACTCACCATTGTGGAATATCTTTTCCGCGTTGGAAGAGCCTTGTACGCAAAACCTCTGCGACTGTGGGACGCATCTTCGAATGTTCTCACAGACTTCACCACACGCTTCACTTTCACCATTGACAGAGCCAAAAACGGCACCTATGCTGACGGTTTCGCCTTCTACATGGCCCCTCATGGCTACCAGATTCCTCCCAACGCAGCTGGTGGCACTTTTGCCCTTTTCAACACCACCTCCAATACCTTTATTCGCCATAACCACGTCCTCGCTGTTGAGTTTGACACATTTAATGGAACCATTGACCCTCCCATGCAACATGTGGGCATAGACGATAACTCTCTCAAATCCGTGGCTTTTGGCAAGTTTGATATTGATAAAAACCTGGGAAAGAAATGCAACGTTTTGATAACCTACACTGCTTCCAACAAGACCCTCTTTGTGGCTTGGTCTTTCAACGGAACAGCAACGTCACACTCCAATTCTTCAATTTCTTACGAGATTGACCTCATGGAAATTCTACCCGAGTGGGTAGATATTGGGTTCTCTGCTTCAACAGGTGAATACACTGAGCACAACGTTATTCACTCGTGGGAGTTTAATTCAACGTTGAATTCCGATGCCACGGATAATTCCTCCGGTGAGGGGAACGGTGGGAACGGAAAACGGAACGCTTTGGTGATTGCTCTGGCGACTGCTTCAGGGGTCTTGGTCGTCGTGCTTGCGAGTGTTGCAGTTTGGGTAATGATCACCAAGAAAAGAAGGGAAAAGGTTGATAAGAGTAATGATGGTGACGGTGGAGCCAACTTGGTTAAGTTTGACTTGGATAGGGCAACTATACCAAGAAGGTTTGATTACAAAGAACTAGTTGCAGCCACCAACGGATTCGCAAATGATAGAAAGCTTGGACGAGGAGGCTCGGGACAGGTTTACAAAGGCGTTCTGAGTGATTTAGGAAGGGTTGTTGCTGTTAAAAGGATTTTCGCCAACTTCGCAAATTCTGAGAGAGTTTTCATCAATGAGGTTAGGGTTATAAGCCGTCTTATACACAGAAATTTGGTGCAGTTCGTAGGGTGGTGCCACGAGCAAGGTGAATTTTTGTTGCTTTTCGAGTACATGCCTAATGGAAGCCTCGACACTCATCTCTTTGGGGACAAAAAACCTGTGACCTGGGATGTTAGGTAAGTTAGATAACATAAATTTTATGCTCTTGAATATATTTTATTATCTGTTAGGAACATAATATATTTCAAGAACAGGCTGTTCCCCATCACTTAATACATGTGTTTGGCAACACATGACAACAGTGGACGGATCCACCCCAAGCTAAAAGAATAAATTCTCCATCTTTTGTTGCTTTGAACGTGAAAATAAGAAAATAAATCATTAAAAGCCCATAAGCAAACATGCATTTAATTTTCTTGCGTTGTCTTATTCAACTTTCTTGTAATAGAGTAATTGTCTTATTCAACTGAAACCTTTTACTAGTATATGCTTCTGAATTCTCTCGTTTCATCTCAATTCTCCCCACAGGTACAAGATAGCATTAGGAGTGGCTGCAGCAGTTCGTTATCTCCATGAAGATGCGGAGCAGTGTGTTCTTCACAGGGATATTAAGTCAGCAAATGTGTTGTTGGACACAGATTTTAGCACCAAGCTTGGAGATTTTGGAATGGCAAAGTTTGTGGATCCAAGGTTGAGGACTCAAATGACGGGGGTGGTGGGGACTTACGGGTACCTTGCCCCAGAATACATTCACGGAGGTAGGGCTAGTAAGGAATCAGACATGTATAGTTTTGGTGTTGTGGCTCTTGAAATTGCATGTGGAAGGAGGACTTATCTGGATGGGGAGTTTCATATGCCTCTCATGAACTGGGTGTGGCGAAAGTATGTGGAAGGGAATGTGATGGATGTTGTTGATGAGAGATTGAAGAAGGAGTTTGATGTGGATGAAATGAGAAGCTTGATCATTGTGGGGTTGTGGTGTACTAACCCTAACGACAAGGAAAGACCAAAGGCTGCACAAGTAATAAAAGTTCTTGAGCTAGAAGCGCCATTGCCAGAGCTTCCACTTGATATGCACGACCAACTTGCTCCTTCTCTAATTACACATTCACAACAACCTGATTCTCAGGCCATGCAATCACTACCTTTCACTGACAGCTTTATAACGGTTGGACGTTAGTTTTCTAACCCAGCCTTTGAATTCATCTATTTCGAGAGGAATGAAGTTGTGTACTTTTCATGCAAGATTTTCATTTCTTTTTGTGATTTTTGTTACTTTTGTGAGAAGGTGTTTAATGACCTGTTAAATGTATGTAAATATATGTAGTGTTAGATAATTTCCTTGAATAAAGTTTGTTGATGTTTAATGAACTGTTATAATGGGTAGAAGATAATTTTATTTTAATTAAAGTTTGTTTCACATTCTTAAGTCTTACACTAACCTTGATTAAGTCAATTAGAAGTGATCTCATCTCCTTTTTTTTTTCTCATACCTTTAAAGGTGAGATTTTAGATCAAGAGGGATTGTTTTTCATTAATAATTCAGTAATTTTCTATATTTTTAAATTTAGGCACTCTCTCCATCTATATCTTACTGTTATACATATTTCTCCATCAAAAAAATTTCTCTCACTAATTGTTAGTTGGTGTCCAATTTTTAAGTTATAATTTTCCTTATAAGAAAATCGATTCAAATTCAAATTATTTCCAATTTTTTTTATAAGGAGTTTGACAAATTTAATGAGTAGTATAAACAATCCATCTATTCAACTATACAAGAAATGTGGAAATCAATGGGAATCATTCTTTTTCTCGCATTTTATTTTTTATTTTATTTTTTGAACTTTGGCAAGGACGAAATGTGAAAACCTAAAGGAGAATCATTCTTTTTCTCAAAGGGATCATCATAATCAGGATGGTCAATAAACATGGAAGGGTAGGGTGAGAAGCAGATAACAAGATCAGAGATACAACCGGAAAGAGCATAGGCAGTGGTCAACAATGACGACAATGATAAAAGAAAGGTGGGCCAGGACCCACAAGACATGTGTTCGCTCGGCAATGCAACGAGGGAACATTACGGCCATGTGTCGTGTTAGAATCACATGGGGAACAACACGTTCATGGTTGAGCATGCCAAGGCAACGGTCGGATTAGGTCAAGCATCATGCTGGTCAAATGATGATCATACATTCTCATGGGCCAATGATCCAGCCCAAGTACCTTCCACCCCTTTGGTGATGCTAACCCAAGTCAAAGTGGGAGGTGGGCATAGTACAAGTGGCCCAATAAAGGGTAAAAGGGGGAGATTATGGAAAACGTACAAGTGAGCACTTCTCTAGTTACACATTCACAATAAGAGAGCTTCTTCCTGCACCCCTTAATATCAGCCTGCATCTCCATAGCTTTTTTATTTCCAAAAATAATTTTGGTGGAAAGACAAAAATGTCTTTCTAATAAAAATTAACTTTCAGATTGTAGAATTCGAAAATCAAAATAAATTTTAAATGACTTCGAGATTCTAGAATTTGAAAGTCATTCAGAAAACATTTTTCCTTTTAGATTGTAGAATTGAGAAGTCTGTAAATTTTAGAAAAAAAATTCACCCATCTCTTCACGTCGTCATCCTCCGCCACTCAAATAATCCAACTCAATCATATAATACTATTACGAAACACACAACAAACTTTACTTTTGTCTCGGTTCAATTTCGAATAGAGGTGTACAACAATAAAAATCTCAAATTGCATTTATATTTCATAAAACAATTTTTGGATTAATCTGGAAGATAAATTGAAAGCCAAACTTCGAAATTCATTCAAAATATCATTTATCTTTCAGCTTTTTGGAATTCTGAAGCCTATAAAACAACAAAATAAATACACTCCTTTTTTTGCCGGCACGAAAGATGCAGCGAAAATATGAAGGGAAGGATGAATAGTGCTAAAATATTTCCCTCTTTGTCGTCGTGAAAGGTGAAGCGAAAATGTAAAGAGAAGGGAGAATGGTGTCAAAAAATTTATCTCTTTCCTGCTATGAATGGTACAGCAAAAGTGTGAAGAACGGTGCTAGTCACACAATTAAGGGGTGAAAGGGGGTGAAAAGGGGTGAAAGGGGGTGAAAGGGGGTGAAGGGCAATTTTAAATTTAAAATTTAATTTTAAGGATAAATTCGTCTTTTTATGTGTAGTATGGAGATGCAAAGTGATATCATGGAAGTGTAGAAAGAAGCTCTCTCACAATAACCTAAATCTCAATCCATGCTCACACTACCTTTCACAGACAACTTTATAACAGTTGACCGTTAGTTTGCTAACCCAGCCTTTGAATTCATCTGTTTTGGGATGAATGAAGTTATGTACATTTCATGCAATTTTTTCATTTCGTTTTGTGATTTTTGTTATTTTGTGAGAAGTTGTTGACATTTCAAATGTATGTAAATAGTTGTGTAAGATAATTTCCTTTGAATAAAGTTTGTTTTGCCCTGTTATATATGTGTAAATAGGTGGAAGATAATTTCTTTTAATTAAAGTTTGTATTACATTCATATGTATATACAAATTAAATCTGTATGTTATATCCTGAATACAAATTTTGTATGTAATGATGGTCTTATACATGAATACGAATTTGTATGTAATTTTGTATATATTGCTGATTTTAGATATGAATTATATTACATGCAAATTTATATATAGACTAAATATGTATGTAATATCATGAATATAAATCTATATATAATGTTGATTTTACATACGAATACAAATTTATATATAATACAAATTTTATATACAAATTTTTATCTGTATGTAATTTTTATAGATAATTTACAATATTTTAATTTACAATATTTTTACAGTAATATTTATAGCTTTAAGAATGTGACCATCTGGAAGCTCAAAACAATAAGAATTAATGTAACACGTCGTCAATGTTCATCTTCTTCATATTATATTCTTTAATAAAAACTTTATATTTGATCCTTTTTTATATTTGATCTTTGTTCTGCGCTTTCTTTATATTTGATCTTTGTTCTGCGCTTTTATGAGTTAATATGCTAAAGGAAAAAATTAAAGCGCAAAGTGTGATATACTATATTGAGAGCAGATAAATTAGAATACTATTTTTGGAAAGTTTCTTTTAAAGATCCTTCGTGAACATTAGGTTTCAAATAGTTTCCAAATAGAAACATTGAATATTCTATATTGTAATCTTTGTTTTCTTTGAACGTTCAAGTTTAGTATATCAATGAAAAGTTTAATGGAAGAAAATATGAAGTGATAACAATATATATATATATATATATATATATATATATATATATATATATATATATATATATATATATATATAAAAAAATATATATATATAATATAAAATATATATATATATATATATATATATATATATATATATATATATATATATATATATATATATAAGCCAAAAAATATTTATAAGTGTAAAAGTTTTCATTTCAAACATCAAACAGATACAAGCTTCAAACGATCATTATTTCATAAGTTATACACTACAAGAAATTCTTGATTTATACGGATTATTACATATAAATCTTTATCCATAGGTAAATTTAGCATTGCATACAAGTTTTATATACGGATTTATTACATACAAATTTTATATATGAATTTATTAGATACAGATTTTATATATGGATTTATTATCTAGAGATCCAAGTCCATACGGATCCAAATCTGTATGTGATTACCTACAAATTACATACGGATTCATCACATACGAATTTTATATACGGATTTATTACATATGTATATTACACACGGATCCAAATCCATATGTAATTACCTACAGATTTTTTCGTAGATAATATTAATAATTAATTTTATCAAAATTATAATAATTATTATTAACATTATTATTATTATTATTTTAATATTATTACTAATTATTATTAATTACATTAACATTATTATTAATAATAAAAATAAATAATATTATTAAAATTGGTATATATATTATTAAATTATATAATTAAAAATATTATTAATGATATTATTATTTTAATTTTAATATTAAATTTTTTAATAAGAGTAATTTTAATATTATTAATATTATATTATTAATATTACTTTAGATATTATATTTATTAATATCATTAGAATTATTATTAATATTATCATTATAATAAATATTATTATTATTATGAACTTATATGATGAAGAATATTATTATTATATTTAATATTATTATTTTTAATTATTATTGTTATTAATATTAATATTAACAATAGTATTAATAATATTATTATTATTATTATTATTAATATTAATGCTATTAAAAATAATGGTATTAGTATTATTAATATTAATATTATTATTAATATTGACAAAAATAATAATAACAAGAGTTATAATAAAAACAATAACAATGAGTATATGATTGCAAAATTGATGTTAATGTAGTTGTTGTGACATGTGTATGTATGCTGAAGGACCTGGGTTTGAAACTTTTCTTAATACTTTAAGATTAATAAGTGTTATTAATAATAAAATTAATAATAATAAAAGTATAATAATAATTCTAATAATAGTAAATACTATGTTGTAATAATAGAAATATAATAATAATCGTAATAATGAATATTTTTTTAAAATATTTTGTTTTTACATACGGATTTTTATTATAGGTAAATGCAATTTTTCTTATAGTGATATAAGAAGATCTACAAAGACAAGGCAAATAGAGAATGAACAATGCAATAATGAGTTAGAAAAAGAAAAATACTTACATTGAGTTTCATTGCATATATTTTGCTATTGAGAGCGATTAGAGAACGGGTTATATGCTAAACCTTGTAAATGATTCATTATGTGAAGTATACCTTGCGAGTTTATATTATTTTCTCTTTTGAGAGTGTTTTTCTGTTGACCTTTTTCGGCTAGTATACCGAGTCAAAAGTAATATAGATTTATAAAATAAGGATGTCAATCCTATAGAGAACAATTTTGCTATTAAATCTCAAATTCATGACTCACTAAGCAATAAAGGCAATTAAAGAATAAATAGCAATAATAAAAAGGAGTTTGTATGATCTAGAAGGACTCTGGGATTGAACTTCATCTGTCTCCCTCATTCGTAGTTTGGATTTGATAATAAAGTACAATATTAGTAGCTACTCAATATTGATGCACATATAATAATCATTCACACCAATTCCTCTAATATGAAATTCATAAGGTAATTTTCTAAACACTGATCCCTCAGCTATTTAATAAATTACTCAGAATTAAAAACAAATGTTATAGCAATCAATACACTGAAACCTATCCCTAATATTTCAATATATTGAGTATTTTCATCTAAGTCAAAAACTCAAAAGTACTTCCCAGTTAAATTCAAGAATCAAGATCAAGACTCTATTGATCAGATAAAATCCTAGCATTAAGTGCAAGATGAAAATACACCAATGGAGTAGAAACTGAATATTATATTTAAAATCACCAAAATACAAATGAGTTCAAAAGATTACATTCAATCCCAAACATGAAGATTTAGCTACTCATGGTAGTCATTACAACCCAAGGAAAAAAAGATTGCAGAGAAGAAGAAGCATCATGGGATTGCTCTCGTTCTTGATGGCTGCCCCCTTCCTCCAGATCCAGATGCTTCACAAAACCCTAAAAACCTCATTCTAAACTTGGTTTTGGGCCTAGGTTAAGTGACTTTTCTCTTGGGTTTTTTATTTTAAACTTTTTATTTCTTTTCTTCATGAATCTTCCAATTTATCATTTTCTTCATTCTTTTATACCTGAAATTTCACAATAATTTAGATTAAATGATTTCCTTTAACTCAGGACTTAAAACATAAATTTAGATCCAAAAACTCTAAAATTGGGAGTAATTATTATTTTAAATAACACTTAAACCCACAAGTACTCGATCTTTTTCATGTATAAAAACACTCAAAATTGACACTTATTATTTTCTAATTTTTGGAGAGGTATTGGTCTCATAGAGAGATTAGGGCTGGTTTTCCTAGAGAGGTGTACAATACTTATCTTGGAGAGATATTAAAACTAATTCCTGGAGAGGTCTTAAAACTTATTCATGGAGAGGTGTTAAAATCCATGCCTGAATAGGTGTAAAATACTTGTTATGAAGAGGTGTTAAAACTTGTTTAGTCAAAGCTTAAGGGAATTGAACGTAGTCCTGGTTGTAGGGTGAACTAGTATAATTTGTGGCTATTTTTTTCTTTTCTCTATACTATGTTAGACGTTGCCTTTGATTTGTTTATATTTCGCGAATTGAGTTCAGACTCTATTCAACCTCCTCCTGCTAGAGTCAATTATACCTTCATAATGATCACTCTAGATGCAAAACTTGTGTTCATACCACCTTTGTTTCCTCTATTCACCTCCCTATGTTACATGGGAATATTGAAGTTATCTTCCTCTACCAAATATTTTATCATTTCTTTGCATAATGTATTTTCCTTACATCTTTTCATCACAACAATTCTTAAAAAAATAACTTGCAGAAAACATAAAATAACTCTAGATTTATGAAGTCTAAGATTGATTAGATAATGTCTCAAGTTTACAAAGAAAAAAAAAACATTTATGTCCATGCGACCCTGACAACATACTTAGATCATGAACTATGATTCCCCTAGTAATACAGTAACAAAAGTTAAAAGGAGTTTAAATGTTCTAACCATAATGATGTGTTTTATAGAAGATTATTCAAAATTTTTGTTTCCTATTACCGGCCTTTATGTTACCTTAGTTTAACATTCGCAAGTTATATTATCCACTAGGGTCTTCCAAACCAGTTCTATCAAAACTAGTTAGATATACATTTTATGCATATAATTGAGCTAAAATGCGAATCAAAATAAGTAAATTTTTTCTTTAAATACATTTTAGTAACCCAAACTACCTTAACTTGTGTTGAGGTGAACATCTCCTTAACATCAATCTTGCAGTTCTTAAAGATGATATTATTCCTATGACTCCATATGTTATACATATGATCACAATCTACATATATTTCCACACAACAAAATTACTTGTTCTTTTAATGAACATAATTCATCTTAACCATAATTCATCATTTGAAACAACACAACACTACTTTTGTTGTAATCTATAAATCGAAAAGGTTAAGTAGATTGGACATAAACATTTTCGATACTAATAGCAAAATGGAAATAGAGATATACAACAAAAGCCACATGTCTTTGGTGAAAGATATTAGAATCAAAATATGAGAATTTGAGAGAACTGAATCAACCAAAAACCTCAAAATATGAATAGGTGTGGTAGATAGATCTAAAAATAGTGAGTGAAGTAGAACAAGATCAACAATTGTGTGACCACAACATTAAATGAAATATAAAATGGGGAATTAATTAGTTTCTTGCATGATAACATTATAGTACGTAAAAGGGTAGCAGAAAAATATCCTAGAATTTATAACAATTCCAATCTCAAAACAACAACATTGGCAAAAATGGGGAAATGGAATAATAAATGTTGGGAGTGGAAATTTCAATAGAGAAGGGAGTTGCATGATTGGAAAATACCTGAGATACAATCCTTTAATAATGAATTCTTTTTTAACAGCCATGAATAAAATAAAATAAATTGGAACACTTAAGGGATGCTTCAACCCTATTACATAGAAAATTAAAGAAACCCAAGAGTATTCTCACTACAACCCACCAAAACAATAGTTACGTAAAACAACAAAAATATAAAACCCTTACACTTTAACCCACATCAACGGCAAAGGATACTTGTTTAATAAATGAAAAGATAAAACCCAAATACAATACTTCCATAGCAATAATTTCATACTAGAGCCTACATACACATCTTCAGGTATATTCCAAACACCTCCATACAAAAATGCCTTGTATTCTTTGACTGGTTTCCTCAGCAATCTTTAAATTATATGTCAATTTGTCACTCCTTCATTTTGGGGGGTTGGAAAGGACTCCAGCAATTGACGCCCCTTATGCCTAGTATCAAGCATGCTTTCGTTGTCTTCCTGTATTATATAATTACCTGCAATTACCTGCATAACAACCAGAACACAAATTTGCGTCCCTCTAGGACCCCGACCACACGATTGCAAAGGGCCTAACAACTTTATCTACTATATAAATTTTGTTATTTTAGGCACTATAATGGACACACTAACCACTCAGCCAAGGAGAAATAATGCTCAGGATTTTTATATTTTGTCGATAACCATCCTTTAAGTTGAGCTAGGGAGAGAATCTCAACTTCGTCAACTATCCCATTATTGAAAATAATCTTATTTCTCTGAACCCAGATTTCCCATAGTATTGTTATCCATACTCCCAACCATAACACATTAGATTTCTTATTAAGGTTCATTAAGTAAAAACTCTGAAAATGATTCACAATAGAATAGTGTCTTATTGATGTGTTTCCTATCCAATTGTCACATTTATCCCAAATTTTCCGGCAATGTCACAATTTAGAAATAGGTGATCTGCATTCTCTTCATACATATGACACATAAGACATGTAAAGGTCGGTAATTGCACTCCCCTAATAGCTAGTTTAGCCCTTGTTGGGAGCCTATTCCATAATACTCTCTAAACAAGAATTTGTGTTGTGGGAGCCACTTTCAAGCTCCATAACATTTGGAATACTTCTCTAGTCATACTATTATCTATATTCTCCCTCAATGCATAACCAGATCGAACAATATAACCTTTCCCTTCTTCGTTTCCCCACACCCATTCATCTGATTTGTACCTCTTCTAGTGTGCAGTATTTAAAATCAAAAGTAGTTGTTGTTGTAGGTCCTTTTCCCATTCAAACAGATCTTGCCTCCATAATAAATTCCAATGAAATGACTCCACATTATCTGTACTTCCTCATTGACCCACCTCACTTATCACGTTGTCCTTGCTCAGAGTTAAAGAATATAGTCTAGGAAACCTATCTTTCAATGGTTGTCCCCCAATCCACCTATCCTCCCACAATTTTATTTGTTTACCATCGCATAATGCCCAACTAACATTATCATTAAACCAGTTAGATTGATTTCACAGATTGTACATAGATCTTTAATAATGAAATGATAGGCTGCATTCCAAAGTCAAATGGTATAGATTATTGGGAATGGATATCAGATAGAGAAGAGTCATATAAAGTGAAAAATGCATACTATGATAATTGTAGTTTTGCATCTAAATTGATAACAGTAGCTTTAATTTCAGGTATCTATTTTATATATTTTTAATTTCAAAGACTATTATGACAATAACACACAATTTCAAAGAATAAAATCATTTATTCACAAGTTTATTAAAAAATGTGCACAAGGATACTCTAACCTGAGTACATTTAATTGATTTAACAAGATCAATTTAAAGAGATAAATAATGTCAAGCTACATCGAGGATTAATCCCTGGATTGGCCTTTATATACACCCACAAATTAATCTTACCAATTAATTGAATACAATAATTGATTGTCACTGAATCAATAGTAAATGATTAATATCTTCTTCGAAGAAACACATCACAAGTTAATATGTCAATATATATATAATAAAATATGTTCAATTTACAAGTATTGCTTGCATTCCTCTACCGTGGAAACCAGTTTTGATCAAAGGAGTTTCTTGTTTTATGAAACTGAATTGTGGTGGAATAACTATAATAATTTTTTGGTTTAGTCTATTGGCTCTTTGTTGTGAATTAAAATAAATAATAGTTAAGCTAATAGTTAAGCTATGCAGCGACTTTCAACAATGATATATTTTTATTGGCTGTCGAATAATAAAACTATTGTACTACAGAAATGCAGATTCAGATTCAGGCACTCTGGTAGAGGTAGTTATGTAAGCTGAATGTTAAGTCAACAGCTCACGTTCTGTTTCGCACCATGTTTTGAAAAACTGCTATAGAGAGATGAGGTAGGGAAGATGTATTGCTTTCATTTATCCAACATATACTAATATAAAATTTTGTATAAGGTCCAAAAATTATGCTTCATCACAAAATACCCCCTATTTTATTTTTCAAAAGATTAAAATATATGAAACAATATTTTTCTAAACTTTCTTCTAAAGATATGTTCAAGATTCGCTAATACAATCAATATCTACCTAATATAACTAATCATATTTTATGAAATATTACTAAATAAAAAAAGATGTATAATAAAGATATACAATAATCACAATACCTCCCTCAATTCAAATTCGTTCAAAATCTACTAATACACTCAATACCTATCCAATAATATTACTAAATAAAAGCATATATATAATAAATATATAATAAAAATATACAATAATCACCATATTTCACATTAATTTATTATTGATGACTTCATCAAACTTATATATAAAACTAAACTATATATAATGATTAAATAATATTTATATTTAAGAAATGTTGTGAGGAGATGAAAATAAAGAATTTTTGGGATGTTGGAACCCTTTTAAAAAAGCATATATAGATAAGGCTTCCATGACTGAACACCGGCAGCACCCAACATATTCCCTATAACAATTGGTAACACCCGACAACATATAACCTGCCAGTCTGCCATATGACCTGTAAGAGTTCATTATTAAAAACAAAAACCTCGTACGACCATGCGTTCATGAAGTAATGTTAGACACAATTTAACAACTAATATGATTAACGTGCTGCGAGTCATCTAAAGAAACATTTTTTTCTTAATAATAGAAAATAAAATAAATGAAAACATTTCAGATATTCCCATCCTTTTATATATATATAAACCTGAAAGTTGTTTTGGTCAAAATTCGTTAATAATAAAATATAACATTCTAAAATTTACAAATACGACGATAAGTATTTAGTTTTCCAACTCCTCACTTCTGTAATATCATTTTTGAGAACATCCAATTGATAATACAATCACGTAATTATTGATATTTCATTCTTTTTTTCAACTTATTTTCTATAATTATAATTTATAGTTTGACATAATAACTATTGTATGCTTAAAATTATGATAATATATATAATTTCATCACTCATCCACATTTTGTAGCTTACAAATATCAGTTATACTACAGTTCCGAGTACTATCTTAGAACTACTATGGAATCATCAATTCATTAACGATGATTCAGTATAATTGTGATGTAAGTATAATTCTAAATTTCTAACTATAAGGCTTTAATTTCTGTGACATTTTTATGTTAGCTTTTATGTGTTTGTTAGCTTGAGTTGGTAGCAAGCATCAGTTTGTTGTCGAAACAATTGGAAGTAATTTTGCTTGTTGCCGAGAAGCCATATGTGGAAATTTTCCAAGAATTTTATTAGAATTTGTTGTATGTAGCCTCAGTTGGTAGAAAACATTAATTTGTTGTCGAATCAATTGCCAGAAACTAGGTGGAAATTTTCAACAACTTTATTGGAAGAAAGTCTTGCTAGAAATTCAAAGCTTCGAAAAAACAAATATTAAAGAAAAAATGTCGATAAGAGGTTAGGTTATCATAAATTAGTTTTTAAATATTCCCATTTTTCTTTATACTCCGATATCGAATAATTATAATTACAAAAACACTTTACATAATTACACTGGAAATAACGTACACAGTTCAAGGACTTTTGTACAAGGATAATGTTCGGTGATTTGAGTGAAATAAATTTTTAATTTTGAAACTGGTGAAGTCAACCCTTATCTTCAGAGAAAATATTGTAAGTTTGTGTGGGTGGAACACCCTCAACGCAGAATAATAATAATAATAAAAAAAAGGTTCTTAGATTGAAGGAACCCTCGTGTAAAAAATATAGAGCCAGGAATATAATATATATATATATATACATATATATACATATATACATATATATATATATTGTCATGTGACTGTTTGATATGACTAACAATACCAATACTAAATTAAAAGTGTGCAGACATGAATTATAGAAACACTATTCTACAGAAGTATAAGTTTATAAAATTTCATGATATTCATGTTGTAATGTCTAGTTATTTTTATTTTTTTCTACTAATCTAATGGTCATTATTATAATTTCTGTATTAAATTAAATTTTGTGATAACTCGAATGTTTGAGAAAAACTTTGTCAACGTAGAGATCACTGTAAGAGGAGGTTCTACAGAAAAAAACTTAAAATATTATAAATCTAAATTCTTACAAATTATCCTATTCAAATACATATTGGAATATTTATATATTCTGAATTTTTTTTTCTTATGTCAGTATAAAACCATAAGTGATTAAACATCTTATTCTTAAAGGGTATTATTTTGTTGAATGTACTGTTTTTGTAAAATACAGATATAATAGTTGCTTATGTGTAATTCTTTTTCTAAAAAAGTCGGAATACCCCTAATAATATTTTCATTTATATATTCTTTTTCTGGATTAAAAAAGCAATAATAATGTTAGAAACTAATTGCATTAAATTCTTTCTTTGTTTTTAAATTTCCGAACTACTATCATGAAAATACAAAACAACAATTATTTAAGAAAGTATTTTAAACCTGAGAATATACATTTTGAAACAAATTTTATTTTCTTAATAAAACATGAAAATTAATATTCCAATTTTTTTAAGTTTCATATCTCAGAAAGTATCTTTTCTAGAATGTTAAGAAACTATATATGTTTCTATTTTTTATTTTTTTTTTGTAAGAAAAACTTTAGAATGAATAACTAAATTGATTCCTAATTTTATCATTCATTTTTGTTTTAGTCCTAAAATTAGAAAAATTAAATAAAGTTTGTGAAACTGTAGCTTCTCACTCATTTTGGTTCTTGCCTAAGTTTATTAAAGAATAAAATGATAAAGAATTATTAGATTTAAGGACTGTGATAGTAGTCAGTTGTAAAATTTAAACACTATATAATTGTAGTTGTGCATTGATAACAGTAGCTTTAATTTCAGGAATTTATTTGATACTTTTTTTTTTAATTTCAAAGAATAAAATCATTTATTCACAATTTTATTAAAAATGTGTACAAGGATACTCTAACATGAGTACATTTAATTGATTTAACAAGATCAATTTAGAGATAAATAATGTTAGACTACACTGAGGATTATCCCTGGATTGGCCTTTATACACCCACAACTTAATATTAATTGAATACCATAATTGATTGTCACTGAACCAAAAGTAAGTCATTAGTATATTCTTTTGAGAAGAAACACCACACAAGTTAATATGTCAATATATATATATATATATATATATATATATATATATATATATATATATATGTTCTACCTACAAGTATTGTTTCCATTCCTCTAATGTGATCTAAAATTTATCTTTTCAGCAATCATAATATTCAGATATATAATAAATATAATACATACATTGAAAAGTTCAAAATGTAATCATTTTCATAAGAATTTTATATTTACAATACAAAGCAAAAGTACAACATATATACAAAAATGGAGATTATGCGTTTCATCAACTCATGGAAAAATCTCAACACCTAACAAATTCTCTGTTCAGTGTAACACATGATCATAACAGATTTCAAAACAAAACAAAACAACATACAAAAAAAAAATAAGTTAGAGACTTTAAAATGTAGAAGCATAAAATTTAAATCTTCTATATTAACCAAAATATCACAACTCAGACATACATCAATCATCTCATATATCATACTACTATTTTCATTTCTACACAATAACACATGTAATACATACATTGACTCATATACAAATACGTTTGACCTATTTCCAGGAAACTCATGTATTGAATTGATCCATAAATTTGCACTTTTTATACAACTCCAAAAATCTCCAAATTAATGAATCAACATATGATAAGGTTATTCCACTTGAATCTGTTATGACAAGTTATATATTAAAGAACAATCAATCCCTTCAAGAATAGGAAAAAAATTGATACTTACCTAAGCTAAAATAATAATCCGCTAAATTTGTTTTACCCTATACTAGAAATTAAATGGGTGTTTTTGATCTCTAATATGAAATAAGAAGAAAACCAAATTTTTGAAAGAGAAAAAACATAAAGAACTGTAGGATTCTATTGTGTACAAAGAGAAAAGTAGTTTTTTTTTTTTTTTTTA
>Ga0209700_103134_pt1 | contig 32249 bp, 21 predicted proteins | sample SiratroredBW_FD_187528 | JGI IMG/M metagenome (GOLD analysis project Ga0209700, IMG submission 187528) | Root nodule microbial communities of legume samples collected from California, USA - Siratro red BW (SPAdes) (version 2) | ecosystem: Host-associated > Plants > Roots > Nodule | place: USA...
AGCATCTCAGAACTGCCTAATCTTCTCTGCACTCGACTGTATTCTTCATCTATCACATCAAGCCTAAAGCAATCCCTTTTGTCATTAGGATGTTTCATTGCCTCAAAAACATTGAAACTCACTTCCTCATTCTCCACACAGACCTTTAATTTGCCATGTCCACGTCTATGATCACCTTTGCAGTTATCATAAATGGTCTTCCCAAGATCACAGGTACATCCACATCTTCTTCAATGTCCAGCACCACAAAGTCAACTGGAAATAGAAATTTATCTACCTTCACCAGCAAATCCTCTACTACTCCATATGGGTGCTTGATAGATCTATCTGCCAACTGCAATGTCATTCGTGTCGGTCTGACATCTATCTCTCCTATTTTCCTCAGCATGGATAACGGAATCAAATTGATACTTGCACCTAGGTCAGCAAAGCCTTCCCTATATACAAATTTCCCACTGAAATAGGTAGTGTAAAACTCCCAGGATCACGAGATTTCTGTGGAATTGATTTCTGGATGATGGCACTACATCCTGCCTCTAATTCCACTCTCTCATCCTCTGGAAATTTTCTCTTCTTAGTCAACATCTCTTTCAAAAAACGTGCATAAGTAGGCATCTGCTGCAATGCTTCTGTAAAAGGGATATTAATATGTAAACTCTTCAAGATTTCTGTGAATCTGATGAATTGCCTCTCAGCTTCTCGTTTGGAAGGTGCATGTGGATATGGCACATGTTTCAATGGTATTTCCTTCTGCATCTTTCTCCAATTCTGATTTTTATCAGAATTCTCCTCATCCTGTTTTCCATCTTCCTTACTGTTTTCCCTTAAGGGTGCTTCTGGTGGAACTTCCTCTCCTACTTTGCCTTCATCACCTGTTGCTTGGTTTTTGTCTTCAACATCTTTTACATTTACATCTGAACCAACCTGCTTCCCACAACGTATGGTGATTGCTTTGCATTGCTCCTTCGGATTGGGCTGAGTGTTGGCAGAAAATTGTCCACTTTGCTGCTCTGCTAGCTGCTTAGCGAATTGGCCTACCTGAGTCTCCAAATTCCTGTGAATTGATTGGCACTAACCAGCGTCAAGTGTGCTGGCTTTATTTCAATTACTCTAGCTGTGTTAGGAACAACTATACTGGAAAAATGTCTGGGCCCTTGTTGCAAAGCATAATCACCCAACACTCTTCTTGGTGGTGGATCAGCCGGATCAGCATGACCATTGGCCTCTTCTGCCATGATTTCACCACTAGTTTTGTCCCTTGACTGATTTTTCTGCTCACGCTTTCTTCTTTGCCTGAGCTGTCTCAACGTCTTATTGATATCTGGATCAAATAACAACTGTTCTTCTTTCCTTTGATTTCTCAAACGCATCAACTGCTGTCTAATAAGAGATCACGCTCACAAGAAAAATCAGTAATTCACAATGCAATTGATAAAGAAAATTCAACTTCCAATTCTTCACCGTTCCCTGGCAACGACGCCAAAAACTTATTAACGATTTTCCAGCAAGTATACTGGGTCCACAAGTAATATAATGAGTAAGAGAGTATCGTATCCTCAAGGAACGGAAAGTGTAAATTGACTCAGTATCAATTGTATTATGAATAAAGATTTAACAATAATTTGTTTTGATAACTGAATATAAAAAGTAACTTAAAAGGCAATTAATAATAAAGAGGAAAAATCAATAATAATAACAACCTTGGGATTGAATAATAATATTCTCCATTCTCATATACTCTTAACTGAATTCAATATTGTCTTTTCCAATTATCTATCTACGCAAATAAAAGCCTTTTCAACCTGATTTCTCTAGCATTGAATTTCATAAATTAAAGTATCTAGCTCTATTCTTAGTTACCAGATTAATTTAATTAGCATTAAGATCAGTTGCTATATGCAGTCATTACTCTATAATTCATTCCTGAATTTATAAATGTAATGCATTAACGTTTGGTTCTAATTCCAAAAAGTGCTTTCCAGTCACAAAGAGAAATTTAAAATATGACAATTAAATATAAAACGTTAAACAAAGATAAACTGAATAGAACAATATCAAATAAATACCAAGAGTATAATTGAAGTGAAGAAATTACATTCAATCCCAAGAAGAAAAGAGATTAGCTACGCATGGTAGCCATGAATATACAACGGAAAAGGAAAAAGGAAAATTCTTGATTGTAACAGTGCTTCCAAAGATCTTCCAAAAGATTATGCCCTTTCGTTCATTCCAGCCTTCCTTTTATAAAAGATCCCTCCTGTTTGTTACCAAGTGGTTGTTATTTCATACTTCCCGCTTCGGTGGCGTTGACGCCTTCGTACAGAACTTCCTTCTCATTTAAGTGAGTTTTAGCTCAAGCTCTTCCTTTAGCGCAAGCAAGAAGTCACTTAAAATCTGTTTTTCTGCTTCTTTCCTTAATTCCAGTGTTCCTTATTCTCTCTTCCTTCGAATTTCACCTAAATCTCAACTGCATTCTCTTTCCATAACCAAAAATGCATTAAACAGAAAAATAACCATAAAATCCCTAACTTAAACAAAATCCCTAAAAATCCTATAATTAAAACAGAATAACTGCTAAAAATCCTAACAACTCTATACTTAATTAACCAATTATTAACAGTTATCAATAAGTATTTATGTCAGCCCTAAATACTCTATAAACTAACTTCACATAAAACATAAAAAACTTAGTTATTTATACATATCTACCATCATATATTTTTACATAAACAAACCGTCTTAAATATTTGTATATTATTAAAATAAATGCAAGGTCAACAACCTAATAAGCTTCGAAAAGAACAAAAAAGAAAAGAAAAAGAAACAAAGAAGAAACGTTGTGTTTGAAAAAAACAAGCACAAGCTTCTAGCTTATTAGTTTGAATTGATATAAACCAGTTCATTGAATTAAAAATGTTTGATAAAAGTAACTAATGAATATAAAAACATAAAAAAAATATAACTATATGAGTTGTTATATAAATACAATTTTTTTTTCAGACAAAAAATATTATTATATAATTATAGTTTTAATTTTTTTAAAAAACATAATTAAGTTATATTAAAAAAATTTAATATTTTTTACAGTTTTTGTATTTTTTTATTTGAATAACTAAACTATTTGATCTAATAATTATCAATAAAATTTAATTTCTGCTTATTTTCAAAAACTAAATTCCTTTTATATATCAATTTAAACTATTGTTAGATTAAGTTTCTTTCTTAGAGTTTTCATGCCGTAATTTTCATATATCATAATGTCATGAAACATTGGTTAGTTCAATTTATAATGTTGGTTTTTAATTTAAAATACATAAAAAATTAAAAAGTGACCCAACCAATACTTAAAAATAGAGTAGTAATTAATTGTTTATATGAAATTAAAAATATGTAATAATAGGTATAAAATTTAAAATTAATAAGAAAATATATTATAATATAAAAGATAATAATTAGAAAAAAATTGAATAAACTAAAAACTAGCTAAAATGACTGATACTTTGTAAGTTGTAAACTGCAAAAACAACTTATTTTAAATATTTTACCAAACATTTTTGTATTGGTCAAACTAGTTTATAAATTAAAAAATTTATTGATCCAACCATTTTCATAATGCATGCAATTATAAAAAACGATATTATAAATAAATATTTATTTTATTTTTAAACAAATGGATCTTAAAACCCAAAGTACGGTTCTCAAACCATTCGAAGTTCTGAGTGAAACATAGTTTATGTTGAAGTAAATAAAAGGTATAAATTTCTTGTATCCTCAGTTTATTGTAGCAAACTTATTGGCTCGATTGGTGATAAGTTGGGCAGCAATATTTACATAAAATTATTTTCCCTAAACCAAAACATAAAACACAAGTAATAACATCAAAGCACGTGGCATGCATATTATCTGTTTGTCCGCACTTGTCTTGAACTATTCCATCTGTCTGCTATGTCAACCAAAAATAGAACATATGAATCAAGTTACCACTTTGCAGCCACATTATCCCTCTCTAACACCAATCTAATACAACTTAAACACATCTTTAGAAGTTTGATCCTGAATCAGTATGTATGAAGGAGGAGATTAAGATTATTTGTTACAATGTTCTTGAATCTCTGCATTCGAAATAAAATAAGTACCAGAATATAAGTTTGACTTTGCACCAAAAAATCAATTCTACCTTGGATAACAAAAAGAAAGTTCATAGAGAGTTTTGTAATAATATCTATGTGAGAAGAAGATTGAAGAGTGAAAAGGTCTAGCATGTAAGACAAGAGACAGTCAACCAGCCAAGGATACCTGCCCAAGAAACCAATCAAAGGACTCCATCATCTTCACAAGAGACAAAGTCCTAGGAATTGGAAAACCTAGGCAAGCCATCCTTGGCTACCAGACATGACTCTTCATCTACATACAAGACCCTTCTCTTCCTACCTCTCAACTTTCTCATCTCTTCAATTCTCATGCCAAACACTGAATCACTAAACCCCTTTTTATAGCCTCACCATCACAGTCTCACGTAAAATAACAACTTGGCATATTCCCCATATCATGAATTAAAATGTTGTATTTGGCCTCATGGTACACCAAAACTAATAAAGCATATGTTCTTGAAATATTAGGAGGGACCATCCATTCATGTATCCATCATGCTAATCTGCTAGGTGTTGCTCTTCTAGGCTATCATGACAAGTAGAGAATGGGCAAGTCAATTGCAGCTACTGCAAAGAGTCTACATTTTGATGAACCAACTTGTAATTGAATTTGTTCGTTTTGACATTCACCCTTTCTGAACCTCTTCGATTGTTACGTTTTGTCCAATACTATGAATTATTTACCACCAACAAGAGATTCATCATTATCACTTCTAGTGAATTGGTTGCTTATTACAATATCACAAGGCTCTTGCATTTGACACCTTGTAAGGGAAATTCTACTTCTCTATGACGAAATAAGGATATATATATTTCTTAACAAGCTTTAAATCTAGGTTTTATATACTACCAGAGGAATATCATATTTACTTTTAAATATTAGCGTCAACCAAATACTTAAATGGCATACAATGATAATATGATGAGTTTTATATGATAATAAAACTCATAGAAATTGAATAAAGATATCATAAAAGTATATAATACAGATGACCTAAACTTTTTATAACTGTTCCTTTTTAAAACATTATTTTTTTTTCTATCTCATATATATATATATAAGAACACTATTCTTTTTTACCTTTGAAAAAGGAATCACCATTTCATCATAGTTTATTGACAAGCAATAAATTGAATGTACATAATTTATATTTTAAAAATAATATGAATTTGTTAAAGAAAATATATTATATTTTAAATTTATATTGACTGTGCAACGTAATTTTAATAGCCTTTCATTTCACCAAACATATGTCAGACTTTGAAAGAAAAAGGAAAACTGTGATTTTATGGGCTCTTTCTCTCGTGGCTTTATGTGCTCATATTATTCTAAAACTAGGAGGTCCAAAACTCAATGCTTTAGAGGTCCAAACTCCACACAAATAAATTTTGAAACAGATAAACAAAAAATTAGTCAAAATATTTAGTGTGAAGAAAAGGAAAAAATAGATCCAAAAGAACATATTTCATAATATGTTGCAATATATGAAGAAATTACAGTCATGAGATAGACTTTTAATAGATTTTAAGATTAACAAACAACTTCGGTTTCGATTACTAGCTAATTATACAACAACAAAAGTATGCAACATTTTTTCAAGCAAAAATTCTGAAAAAAAGTCAATCAGTTTAGTGGAATTTGCTTCAAAATTGTGGTCACGCACATATTTTTCAACTATGGGATTGTGAAGCATAGGGCTTGATTACGAACTACATGCACTATTCCAAGCTTGCCCGTTAAGATAGTATATGTAAAGAATTGAGTACTTTTCACGTGTATTTCAACTTTATATCCCTTCATATAAAGAAGAGAAAAAAAAAAAAAATGTATTTGATGTCAATGTTGTTTCTCTTCGAATGCCATTGGGTCAAGGAATACAGGATTGGATATGCCTATGGGGTTTCTTCCTCGTGCCTTTTCATGAATGCCCTCTCACTTTTCCCTCTAAATGTTCTTTTCTCCCTCAAAGTATTTAGGATGAAATATGAGATATGTTTGGCATTTATGTTTCTAGTTCTTTATTATAATTACAAAATTTTAATTATAATTTGGCTAATTACTGTCCTAAAAAAATTATAAGTGTACTTTTAAAAGAAATTATGTGTGGTAAAGTTATAGCTTTCTTATATTTTCAAAATATAAATAGAAGAATAAATTAGAAAAATATTACAGTTGATTCAAATACATGCTTTAATTCTCTTCAAATAAAGTCATAAGTTTGAATTGCATATAAAAGATCTCACTGAGAGAAAGAGAGTTGGAACATATATATTATTGGATTCCTTTGAAATACACAAGTGATCAAAATATCGTACCACAAATCAATTTTGCAAAAGAAAAATTTATCCAAAATTCTTTATATCATAAATATATTAAATGGTGATATATATATATATATATATATATATATATATAAATATTAATTTTTTTTATCATTATTGTATTACTTTTTATAGTGTGTTAAATTATATTGTTACTTATCTTTATTCATTTGCTTTAAAATATGATTTAAAGTCGTTACCATTTTATGAAGCCATTAATTCCTTCTTTTTGAATTTGAATATTTTCTTCAGTTTGGACACTCGATCTTTATATGGTCAGGTTTGTTCTGTCAAACTCAAGAAAATATAAGTCAAAATTTTATGTTTTTCTATTAGAAAATTCTAATACAAATAGTGTAATACAAAGTTGATTTTTAAGTCTTAAATGATGAAAAACACTTTTCTTCTGGTATTCATCTTTATGATTGCTTCTTTATATGATTGATGAAGGGGTTTTAATGAGCGGAAGCATTCTTAGAAATCAAGAGAAATTCATTAAATTGATATAGAGATAAGGAATTTGTGAAAGTAAGAGGTGAGGTCAACTCACTAGAAAATAATCTAAGTTTAGAAGGAGACTAAGCTAGGAAGATCTTAGAAACAAGCAGAATGGCAAAATATGGGCAACATATAATTACTAATTCCAAGTTAATTTTTACATGTAATGAGCATTTCTATTTATAGGTCAAAGCTTCTCAAAAACTCTCAAATGAGAGTATGAAAAGTGACAAGTTATGAATGGAGAGGATCATTTCCATTGGGAGAGTGCCATGTGCAAAGGAAGCAGGGAAGGCGTGCAGCTCCACCTAACCCTAGCTTGCATGGCAAGTTAGGATTTTAGACCTAGGTGCAAGCTTTCCTCTCCTAGTATTAGGGTTTTGTCCTTTACAACCCTTTGCCCAAAATACAAGACTCAAAATTAAAAATCCTACACTACCTTGGCCCAAAATACAAGGTCTAAAATTAAAACCCTACACTACCTTGGCCTAAAATATAAGGCTAAAAAAAAAAATTCAACACTACTTTATAATTTTTACTATTAGAGGTTTTGAAACATTGATGCTCCAATATTTCTAGAGTGATCTTCTTCAAAGTTGACTTTGGACCCAAATGCCTTATTGGAGGTCTAATCAAGTCCAATTGGGTTCAATCTCTTGTTAAGTTATTGTTCCGGTCTCTAACTTTCTAACTTAGTGACCTCTTTATTATGTAACTTGGGTGGCTAGGGCATATTTCATCACTAAACAATAGCAAAATTACTATAAATGTTATCCTAATTATGAAGATAATAACATAATTATATAATTACAATTACAATTGTATAACCCCACAAATTTTGGTAGTCTAATAGACCAAATATTCTGCTAATAATAACAAATATTCTGCCATTAATATTCTAGCAATTAATTCTATTGACAAAATATCCCAACAATATTCATAATGTTCTAGTAATTTAGTTCTGTAATATTCTAACAATTAATTCCATTAACATTCCCCCTCAAATTGATGCTAGTAACTCTACCAGCATCAATTTGCTAACTAGAAAATTATGGTACTGATGTATGAAGGATTTGGACCAATGTGGAGGAGATATGAGGGAGAGTGATCACTTGGTGATCATAGGCTTCTTGAATGGAGTGAGAATCAACCTCTATGTGTTTTGTTTGTTCATGGTAATCAAAATTTACAGCAATTTGTATGACACTTGTATTATCAACATGTAGTGAAATTTGTTGTGCCTAAGTAAAACCAAGTTTTGACATAACACCATGCAACCAAATAATCTTTGAGCATGTTGTAGACTTGACACGATATTCTGCTTCAATGGATGACTTAGAGGCTGAATCTTGTTTCTTACATTTTCATGAGATTGGAACATTGCTTAGAAACATACATAAACCAGTAGTAGATTTCTTTGTGTTTGGACAACCAACCCAATCAATATCACTATATGCTTGGAGTTAGAGTGAATAACCAGAAGGAAATAAGTCACGGGTGGAGATGCCAAGGATATATCACTGATATATTTATTACTCGTTACATTTGCGACTGGTGCACTTACCATCATTAACAAAATAGGCTAACAATACACAAATGAATTGAGAGTTAGCAAAGTCACCTGAGTGAAACTATTACGTAGGAAAGGACTCTATGTTTTCATAGAAAAATTTAAGGACCGTCTTATGCTTAATTTGACGTTGTGTGATGAAATTCACTTGCATTTTCTTGTTTGAAAAGAAATAATGTTATTGATTTTTGATTGACAATAACCTATGCATGATGAAAATGAGTATTGTAGAATTTGTTTTTATTACCTTGTAGAATTTTGATATTATCCTTAAGTTGGGAGGAGTTTGATAAGTGTCCAATTTACTTGTTTGATCTTGATTTAAACACTTGAATTAGCATAAATGCAGTTGAGTGATCAAGACCCAAGCAATCCGCTAAGCACATGACATCGGTGTTCAACATAATCAAAGCTAAGAAGTGACCCAAAACAGTGTTCAAAGCATTAAGTAGAGCTTGTGGCCGCTCAACGAATTTAGTCCAAAGAAAGGTCACTTTTTAGCAAAGAATCATCTAAGAAAACCTTAAAGTGTTGAGCATAAAGATTACCTCAAGATGAAACAAGATCATACACTAAGCAAGTTGTGGAGTGGTTAAGCCTGGAGAAAACCTCCTTATTAAGAAACATGAACCACTGAGCAGTAGAACTTGAGGCTGAATGTATGGACTATAAAGAAGTTGTAGCTTAGTTTTATAAATAGATTATAACTTTTAGTTGGAAGGAGAACTCGTGCTCCAGACATTCTTAGAAATATTAAATATTTTTAAATTTAAATTCATGAGTTTGTTTAACTAAATTTTCTCTCCTCATTGTTCTCATATTTTTATTTTCTAATGAAGATAATAAAGATATAAGACAATGATAGAATGAACCAAATTTTTACAAAAAATAATTATTTTAAATTATATTATTTTTATTTTATTAAGATTTTAAGTATAAGTTTAAGTAATATATTTACTGTTAATAAGCAAGATGAATTATATATAAGAAAAAAAATTTATAAATTTATTTTTTTAAAGATTTTAAGTTGGATGTGATGTTTTAATATAAAATATTGTAAATGACAAGAAGTTATCGTATACAATGCTATATCATTTATTTTCTAACTTATTAATTTTTTAGAAAAGCTTAACATATCAGAATTTTTTTAGTGTTCTATTAATGTTAATATGTAATATTTCTAGGTGAAAATAAGTGAGGTCATTCTAGATTTGATGCATTATGTTGAATTGAAGGTCAATTGGTCCTTCTCAACTTCGTATATTACCAAATTAACCTTATATATAATTCAAGTCATAAACCACTCGGGGTTAAGAAAAAAAAAAAAAATTCTTAAGTAGGAACAATTATAATATTATTTTTAAAAACTTAAATTGTTATTTAACATAATGTAATATTTTTCAAAATAAAAGGTTCCTAAGATCTTCATTGTCCAAAACTAACGGGGTAACAGAAATTATGAGAGTCGATGAGCCTGTTTAAATGCAAAGCTAAAAGCGTTATCTAAATCTTTTGAAAGCTTCTCAAACTCTTTTATCTTGTATTCAAATAGAACCAAATCTTGGTCGATAATTGGATTGAATGACTTCATAAATATATGACAATTGACCGACTATATATAATGTATTTATATCTCTTAATTTGAATTAAACTAAATTGATATTAAATTGAATTATATACTAGAAAATTTTAATTTTTTTAAAAAAGAATTAAAATAAATTATTATATTAGTTTAATGTTTAAAAATTGAATTGCTCATAATTCAACTGGATTATAATATATGAGATTGAAAAATATAGTTTAAAATAAAATATCTATTTCTCAAATTCAAACCATTCAAATAGTTTAAATAAATTTAAAAATTGTTTAGAATGATTCACTTTACTCAATTATAATGTAGTTTTGTTCAATTTATTTGTAACATTATACAATTCATTTCAATTTTATTAAATCACTTCTAAAATTTAATTTGATTCTACAATAATTTAGCTAATGTAATTTTTCTAATTATACTTAGTTTAACATATACTCTTTTTGTTCTATAGTAGAATACTCCACATATTCAAACAGAACTAAGATAAACCAAAATTTGAACTTTCTATATTTGACATAAAAGGTAGAGCCTCCCATTTTACTAAAACTTATTCAAGCTGAAATTATTTCCAGTTCAAGTGAATTCCAATGCAATCCAATATGCTTGTTTCACATGTTGGTAAAAAAATTTAAAAGCTTATTAAGGATATAAGAAAAGATGTGTATGGTAACATTTTATCTTAACTAATTTTTAAGGAGTTACAGATAGCTCTATAAATAGAAACAAATTTCACTAATGATTAAACTATTCTTATAAGATTTATGGTAAAAGTGGAGGTGATTACAATAGTTGTGATAACAACAGTTACAATGTAATGATAACATTCACACAAAAATTAATAGTATTCATGTCAATGTGATATCCATGGTATCAATAGTGAGGAAGACCTCAAGCCTAATATTATGCCATCTGAATGTGATGAACAGTAATAGAAGAGCATAAACACACTCATTAAGGGTCAAAGAAAATAGTACTATGAATCAAATATGAACAGCTACAATACAAATTTACAAATGATTACTTACATGGAAGCAAATGGCCCCAAAATAGAGAGAAATGAATTGTATGTGTACAATATTTACAGCTATATATATACAGAAACCATTGAGAGGGATAGAGGCATTTCAGCAGCTGATGTCGAAGTATTTTGGATTAGAAGGGAAATGATATTCCACATGTAACTGCACACGAAATAATTGTTAGATGAGACAGAAAGAGAAATGCAAAACCAGTAAGTGCCAAACATTCAATAACCGATGCTTCTATAACTATATTTAAACGCGTATTAAACTAAAGTGCAATGTTCTTGAAGCTCAAGACTGTTAATTTAACATGCATTAGTGAAGACATCGCAAGTATTTAACTACTCATTAAGCTTGCACATTGTTAGGAGTCCCACACTGTGTAGGATGAACAACTGAAAGCCTTGACAATTCTCATGATTAGAGTTAGAAAGCAATATCTTGTGCATGAATGTATAAAAAACACTTCAAATATATATATTTGCATACCTTGCCCTCATCAGAATCTGAATGACGATGAGGAAACACTACTCTCATGTCATCATACAAGTAGAAGCTTCTTTCAGGTTCAATGTCCACCATATTTCTCACTTCTGCAGAGAGAGTGCGAGACTTGCACTTATGAACAGACCTTGAACGTCTCTTAGGGAAAGGACACATAAAGCGAAGGTGAAGAGCATAAAGCAAAATGCCTGTGTTAATAGCATTGTCAATGAGCATGGAAGAAACATGTAAAAATTTGTGTTCATTAATGAGGAATGTGATTGAACTAAAGTATTCTGCCTTACCAGCCTTTGAACATGTAAGACTATCAAACTCTCCACATTTTGAGGTGAGATCATTTTTATCTCTATCACTGGCGATTGTGATCATCGGAGACTTGGCATCAGCTCTGATATCAGAATCTTTTTGGCTTTCCTTACCAATCATTGACTTTGATTCAGACGCAGTTAAAGTGACCTTTTGCCGCAAGAATGTCTACTTTAGAGGAATACAACCAAAGCTCATTAAACATGGAATTTGTAAAACTTTTGGTATAAAACAGTGTATTACTGAATTTGCTCTAATTGTATATTCTGTCATTTGCATCTCTGTTTCTATATAAAAGTACTTTTAAGAAGTTAATTATATATGAAGACGAGATGGTCTCTTACATCAATATTCCGAGCTAAATATATAATGCATCTTTCTAATATGTTCAGCTTAAAAATTTTAATAAACACTATCATGAACTAACTCTCTCAAAAAGTTTGACATAATCTCTTACACAAGGACCCTTTGATCAGAGACTAGGATACCATAACATGAACCAAATAGTTTAAGATGTTGGGTGAGAATACATGAACAATCTTTGGTTTTTATTTCTCTAACCATATTAAGTAAAACTTGCAAGATGAAGATTATATAACATGCAAATCGATGGCTGCGTGGAGACAAATCTTTGAATGTGACATATTCTAATGATCCTACCTTGGTACCAGCTGGCATGTCACTCAAATCATAATTGCAGAAGAAGGTATGGATAGGTGTCCTCTCTGGATTGCTGAGAACCTGCATTTGGGTCAGTCAGTTTGTGACAAACAATTTGGTACAATCATGTAGAATTCCACACGTTACATCTAGTTGTTTCCACACAGCACCATGGTTATGAAACTCATGTTAAGCAAAGACCACATTATTGAATTACCACCATATCACCCTTCCTCAGGCAATTATGATCCTAGCCTAGCTTAGAAATCATGAGTAAGTTACAGTATAAACCCAGATTGCCGAGGGTAAGAATTTAGTTTGGTTATTAGTATTCAGGCAGTGAATTGAGATGGCCAGATGATACTGAACAATTAGCTACTAACTAATCATGCCTCCAGAATCAGACCAAGGTGGCACTGACAATGGCAAAGTTACTTTCATTTAGAAATCATTGATGACAGCAGGCGCAATATATATTTTTTTATTAAACACTGATTGTTTCTTGGTGTACAAAGCTTATAATAAAGTTTTCAACTTTATCATGTATCAGATGTGAATATAATTTAACATCAATCCAAATCAGAAATCGTGTTTACCTTCAAAAGTCTAACTGATAAGTGGTATGATCATATAATGCTACCTTGTCAAGTTTTGTAACAGTATAAAAAATATTGAATAGATGATAGAGTATTCAACACATTAAGGAATGCATTAAGTCTTCAACTCTCCGCATTACCATTTTCTTGTTACATATACATATAAATGAAGGTCTAATAGTGAATTACCAGTTGAATACGTCCTTTCATAGGTATACGAATGCGTGGCTTCCCAGTTCGTGATTCATCCATGCTAAGGGTTCTCTGAAATTTGGCAACTCTAGCCTTGCTTGATAATAGCTTTCCTAAAAGATTGATAGATGAATAATAAAGTAAGTACTTGTCTCCATCCACGCTGGTTACTGAAAACGGTATTTTTTGTGACTGAGGTGAGAAATTGCCTCCAGTTACATTAAGCATGGCAAGAAAGCCTTCAATTTTCTGCAAACAGAAAACACAACAATTTGTGCCAACTTCATTAGGAAATTAATTCATATAGTAGAGGCCTATATATATATATATATATATATATATATATATATATATATATATATATATATATATATATATATATCTGAGAATAATACCAACCTGACTAACTTTCCCAGATAGTAGGCGACCAGATATCAAAGATTCCTCAAATGAACCAACCAGGGACCTTCTAACTGGCAGTCTACTCCCAGTTCCACATAATTTGGTATCCTGAGGAGGAAAGCTACCAGGATGAGTCCAATACTCCTTCAAATCTACTATGTTATCAGGAGTAAACAGGTCAGACTTTAGCTGCATATTGTTGGAATTGGGCTGTGATTGTTCCAAATTTTTATAAGTCAAATTGTCATCATCCAAGATAGTATCAATGTTTCTGCATCCCCCCAAATTTATATTTTTAGAAGATTCTTTACCTAGAGGAGACAAAGGGAAGGGAGGCGATGACACATATTTTTGTGGTATAGACATTGCAGCTGTTTGAGACCTTGTTTTAGTTGTTTCTTCAGAAACATTACGTACTGGAGATGATTTGAACTGCTTATAAGACCATGGTTCTGCATGTTCACAACGTGAATGGTTTATACTAGAGTCATTACACGATGACTTAGTAAATTCCTGAAAACATGATGTAGACCAGATCATGGAGGGCATAAGATTGTTGTTTCCAATATGAACCTTCGTATACTCATGTGAAGCAACAGAATTATCATCACCAACCGAACGAATTTGATAAATGCCACCACCAATGTCTAGTGTATCACCTTGAAAATGATCCGTAAGAAGCTTCCCATTCAAAGGTGACAATAACCGCTTTCTGACTTGTGACTCAGAACCTTCAGTTGTTGTATCACTGGTGACCTCAAACACAGTTGATGAATATCCATTTCCATCATAACCATTAACACTAGGTGTTGATGCTCTTATTTGAAAACCTACAGTCCTAGGTATAGGTTTCTGCATAGTTTCCCTTACATTAACAGATAACCTGCCAATTTGTTCTATGGGATCAATCTTCAACTTAGCATCTTTACACATACTTGAAATGTGTGATTCTTTTGAAAGCTCTGAGTCATTTTTTCTTTCAGATTTAAGGACATCAATGTGCATGCAATTACCCAGGTCTTCTCCAGTCAACAAGTTCACCCCATAGTTGCTTATGCTGTTTACCATAGGCACAGTTTGCACAAATGTGCCTTGCGATGCTGCCACTTCCTCAGCAGTGCAGCCTGAAGACACCTGTGGCAAGCCCATTTTTATTTTTCAGGCAGAGTTCTTCTAAATTTTCCGAAATGATTCACTTCTTCAATTACTATCTTTCTTTCATCATCACCATCTTCTAAGTATATTCAAGCATCAGCATTGGTACATTTATGTTTCAACTGTATTCTAAAAAAACAAAGCCAGAACCAGTGCAGTTGCAAATAAATTGATTCCCTCCAACGAAAAGTTAAAGTCTTATAGATCAGACTTTACAGCATCATCACACTAGGAGGCACTCTTCTGTAGAAATGAAGTAATTTATTGGTAAGTTCCTACAGATAACACAATGCATACACATGCACTCACCTTATCAAAATTTCTTACAACTTTTTTTTTTTCTCCGGTATTGAAATTGCTGAAGCTTAACCATAAATTCATCTCTGGAGACAACAATAAGGAATATTAATTCAACACCTCTAAAACCCAATGATTCCCACTTTGCCCATAAACCCAGACAACCAATCTGATAGCAAGGGGGAAAATCACTAGTCCACAAGTTTTATTAGCATGATCTGTATTAAAAATCACTAGTCCTGAAGCACATAGTTGTATTTATCCTTAAAACCACGAACGCAAAACACGGAATCTCCAAATGCAAGACCCTCATATGTTTCTCTAAGCCATCAAGAGTTTAAAGTACCAAAACAAGGAGCTGTGGGGTATGGTGAAAAGACCCACCACAACGTGCGGTTCAAACGACAATCAGAAAATCCATACGAATGCTCAAAATTCAATCTTGCATCCACAATTCACTAACGGAACCAATCAAAGGAAGAAACTTTAGCAAACCCCACAACGTTAAAGGAGTAATATGTCTAAAAAATGTCCTTCTTCATCCTCCTTGAAGAGAGTTGTGTCGTTGAAGCCGGGAGGCATTAGCATGTCCCACGTAAAACGGGGTTGGGTGTTAGGCGTTGGTGGATGATGATGATGATACGATATGGATCATTGCAAGCGTTGGTGGAAGTAAACAATTTGTGGGGCATGGCTTAGCCAGAATTTTCTGGTTGTCTGTGTTTGTAGTTTGAAAACCACAACTTGCAAAAGGGAAACCTCAAGTTGGGTTTGGGAGTTTGAGTCAAGTTGCGGTTCTCTTTTTTTTCTTTCTTCGTATGGCATCTCTGCCCGTGACATGTGTCAAACCATGTCAACAAATGCAAGAGCATCTTTATATTTTTAGGACCATTTACCTATACCAACCCACATTCTTTGATAAAAATATATGCAGCACTGATTATCAACTATATCTGCTGGCGTTACGTATTTAGCTTGGAAACGGACTTTATCCATTTGCTTATTATACCATCCTCATTTCGATTTCTCCACTTGGTATGAGCCTGTGCCTTTCATTTTTTGAGATCAATTAATTGATTAACCTTATCTCTTATCACCCCCTCCATTCCAATTCTCTTCCTGTACGTAAATAAAAATTATAAAATTTGATCATAGGTAATCGGTATCGTTTCCAAGGTACTAGACTTTTCTCCATTTAACAAATCTCCTTCAAAATGCCTTTTATATATTCATTCATTTTGTAGTCAATAAATAATAAATAGTAATATAAATTAATAAGATATACTAATTCTCTCTCTACTCACACCTTAGTGAATGAAAAATATTTGAGTAAAAATTATGAAATGCTAAATCACAATAATTTTAAACATAGTTCTAAAAAAAGCAAAATTTGACACTTGTAGAAAAGAAAAAATAATTATTTTGGTAAATTAAAATTAACTCGTGCGATAAAATTTTAGAGAAAATATATAAAAACTTTAAATTAGTTCATACGTGGGCAAGTTTATTTCATTTTATCTTTTACAAAAAATAAAATTATATTTATGGACAAACTTATTTCATTTGATCTTATTTTTCTCTCCTTAAGATACTCATAAAGAAACTTGTCTGCTTAGACCTTAAGCAAATTAAGGAAGTTCAATAAACCAAAGCATCTTATAAAAAAATTTGACTAGTCTAAAAAAATTTACTAGCAAAGTCGAAACATTTCGAAAGGTCCTGAAAAAGTCCTCCCAGAAACTGTACAGCACAGAATTTAATCCTCTAAATATACAAATGTAGGGATCCCCGTTGTAATGTTGATTATACAACAACTTTATGCCAAATGAAATACAAAAAATAGGTGCGACGCGAAAAAAAAAAAATTAAAAACCATAGCAATATGCAAAAAAGATGTATCATGGCCTAAATCATTGCTATCCTCACTCTAGGATGCCAAAATCAAAAGAAACTGATTATTTGCTCCTAAATAACAAATCCATAGAAAGTCCAACTGTTGATGGCTTAAATGGACGCATAAATTTCCATGATGACGCCACCTGGGACTCTTCTTTTTTGGCTTTCCTCCCTCTGTGATGTCCTGCACCACCATGACTTCTAACTGCTCCAGAAGGTTTTGAATTGAATATCCCTGAGGAAAACGAGGTGTCGGGGGCGCCAAATGAAACAGGCCCTTTGTTTGATGCATCCTGTGGATATCCAACAGCTCCATCTTGATGAGGAGGAGGAAATTTCTCACTCTTGCTCTTTGCATTTGCATGGGTCACAACTCTCCACCTCTGCAATTCAGTGGGAAACACATGTAATGTTGCTCAAGGGAGCATGCAGAGCACCAAGAAGCTCAATTTACCATGATATCATCGAATCAAACAAAAGTTTCACAAAGTTCCATGTTCTCAAGGAATATAATATATAATCACCAAAAACATTTTAAATGACAGGGTAGACATGATCAGAGAATCCTAATTAAGAAAATGTTAAAGAATCTAGGACTCGATTGTCAAGTTCCAGACAGCATTACAATTTGAAAATATAACAAACCGCGCAAATGACAAGGTTTCATGAAAATTTATGTCAGCTTTAGTTGTAAAGGAAAAATAGAGGAAGGTCAGGCATAAAATAGTCATTAGTCCAAGTGTAGAGTACCTATGATATTTCAACTATTCACGGATGTGTATGACACATAAGAACGAACTTGGGTTTGAAGGAATAGGAAATTAAAAACAACACAGCAAAACCAAGTGAGGCCTAGAGGATATCAAACACAACAACTACTTATCTGACTTACATCTAAGTTTGTCTGGATCTCTGCATTCGCTTCAGGGGCCGGAACAGCCCGGCCACGCTCACGTGCTCTGCCTTTTTTGACACCATCAACTGTACTAGCTTTTCCAGTTAGAGCCTTTTCCCTAAGGATGAAACGAAAATCATCAGTGAAAAACTGGACAAAAACAGTTGAGAAGTTAATTATGAAAGATGAGAAGAGAAGAAGGGAACCTTCTTGCTTCTTCATCTCTCAGCTTTACATCCAATTCTTTGCTGGGAGGGTACTTTGGCAAACTCGATGGTTCACAAGCATAGGGCTCTGTGGTAAAGAACTGCAGATAGAAAACATAAGAAATTTGTTGTTACATCATGATTCGTGAATGTAAAGTTAATTCATATACGGTGATCACTCACTTCACTATTTAGTGCTGCTGAGGCAGTTCCACGATCATCAGGATCTATTGAAAGAAGAGTTTCAATTAGAGGTAGAGAAGATGGACGAAAGTCTTTGAATGTTTCTAAGATGCAACGTTTATATGGCTGCTGAGGCTTAAAGATTGTAGCATTTGGCAATCTATACTTCCTCCAATATTCCTCAGACGGAGAGCCACACAACTTAAATATTTTGTGCAGCTGTTCAACCTAGCCCCAAGCAACCCAAAAGTCAGTCATGTATCATCCTGAAAATGCTCATTTCAAAAACCATGAAAAAGAGGATATTGGGATGCACAAAAAGATACAGACTGTGAAAGTGAAATAGGTTGAATCAACTTGAAAACATTAATACAATAATGTAAAGGCCACAAAGGATACAATTTTCACTCAGATACCTAAACTAAATACTGTGTACTTTCAGATGATAAACTAAAGTAAAACGGTTCTCATTTTCTGTTGTTTCCCTTTATCTAGCATTTTGTCCTTTAAGATAGTTTTTGCATTTTAGTTGATATTCTATATCTGCTCCATCAAGATGGTAGGTTATTGCCATCAACAAACAAACTAAAAGTTGATGACGCTGTCAAACACAAGCCCTTTATCTTACCCAACTTGGGTGTATCCAAGAGAACTTCCCAATAAATTTGCCCGAAAAAAGGATGCTGCCTGTACATAAAGCCTCAAAAGTGACTCTGGGTACGAAGCAAGATGGATTACAAACTACACCGGTACTCAAGTATTTATAAACAGAGTAGAAGCATCACAATGAGTATAAAAAATTCTGAAGTTTAGAGAACAGAACCTGTAAACAAGATGAAGAGCAATACCTCTGTTCGGCCAGGCATTATTGGCTTTCCAGCAAGCAGCTCTGCCAAGATGCAACCAGCACTCCAAAGGTCAATACCCACACCATAAAATGTAGCTCCAAGAAGAAGCTCGGGAGGACGATACCAAAGGGTCACCACTCTGCTTGTCATTGCCTGTTTTATCTTAGGATCGAAAAAGGTAGCCAGTCCAAAATCTGCAATTCTAAGGATTCCTTCATTGTCTATAAGCAGGTTGGAACCCTTGATATCACGGTGCAACACACCTCGACTGTGGCAATGCTCAAGACCAGAGAGTAATTGCTTCATAAAGCATTTAACCTGTCATAGAGAATATACTGAGAGACAAATCAGCCTTTCAGTAAGAGTTTTCCTTTTACTTTTTAATATGAATGAGTCTATCCTCCTCCTAGTCCGTCACTAATTAAAAAAGCACCACTGCTTCATACAACTCCACCATGTACTAAATGCGACAATCACCATGAATCCAGAAATAAGCCTTTAATGATTTAACATTCACATTGCAACAGTTTGCAATTTTAACTGTTAATGCACCCACCTTATAACATGAAACTTCTGTTTTACATTTAAACTAGGGGTAGACTTCGAATAAAAATTATAATGTCTTCGTAATAACAAAATGATCAACTAGACACTTCTCAACATTCACAAATTTAACAATAGACTTGCTTCCTAAAAGTAAGATTTCTTTCCATAAGATGGAAAGCAAAAATATTCCTAATTAAACAATAACTTTACTTTATAGAGAGACGTAATAAATGAATTTTCAAAAACACGAACATCAAAGAAGGGTGAAATAAACAAGAAAGCAAACATGATAAAAAGTGTACACGAGACCCAACATCGCCTACAAAGCTCTAGGACGAAGACCAAAGGCCCAACTTTTGCTTTTAACCATAGAAAGTCCAAACAAAAAGCAATGTCTTGAAACAAAACTCAAGTCAAAATCAACAGCTCCCAAGTTCGCAAACCCAGTTACATCTCTCATGCCCAACTTTTATCACAACAAAAGCACGTGCAAAAATGCATCTAACCAATAGCACGCGGCAGCTTAAAATTGTGGTACCTGAGGTTCAGTGAACTTGACCCCTTGGCCAGCAGCAAGCCCTGCAAGATCATGCTCCATATACTCAAACACCAAATATAAACTGCACGACATTCTAGAAGTAACCAAACCCTCAAGCTTCACTACATTGGGGTGATCAAGCCTCCTCAAAACAAGTATCTCTCTCGCCATGAACTTCACACTCTCCGGCTCCAAATTATCAAATCTCACTTTCTTCAATGCCACAATCTTCCCCGTAATAAGGTCCCTAGCCTTATACACATTACTATACGTCCCTTGTCCAATCTAAACAACAAAATCATAAAAAAACAACACACAAAACAACATTACCAAAATAGATCCATTTTTCCTTCCTTTTATTATCTAATAAAACAAAAAAAAAAATCACTTAAAAAAATAAAAATTAACAGTTTCCAAAAACCTTTGCGAGCTTCTCGAAAGTGTTGGCGCGACGAGGAGTCCAATCGCCGATTGCTTCGCCGGCGACGGCCATCAACCACGTCGGCCATCCCTGCTGCGTGACAGCGCATGGATCGAGTCTAGGCTTGCGGCGCTCTGGCGCCGGAAGATTCCCCGGAAAATCGCCGGTGTGCCGGTTCCTCTCCTTATCTCGAACCCTAACGGCATTATTACCTTGGTCGGTGGCAACTTCCCGCTGCTCTCTCCGGCGACGGCGCTGATCTCCGGCACGGGCCGGCGTCCCGAGCACGCAACCCATCCCTCACGTGAGGCAGCTTACGGCGGCGGCGGCAGAGCACGGAAAACGCATGGAATCGGAAAGAAAAAAAGAAACAAGAAAATCAGCGGCGGTTTCCGGGAAGAGCGCAAAGAGGGAAACGGAGAAGAAGAAGAAGGTTTATGGTGGGTTGAAGAGTGTTGCGTTGATGTGTTTTGTGAGTGTGGTGAAGGAGCAGTGAAAAGGGTGCAGGGGAAGGGGTTTGATTGTGTGGAACGCATGCAGGTTGAAAAAACGACAAAGCGCGTGGAGGAAATAACGGAAATGCCACTGCGTCTGAAAGTCTGAGCTGGTATTGTCAGTTAAATGGTGGCTGTGGAAGGAAGAGGCAGAAACTCCAAAACGACACATCGTTGTGACGTCACTTATTTGGGACCGAAAAGGTCAAGGGGCTGCCATAAAAGTAAAAGGGGAAGAAATTTTTGCCTTTCTCTACCGTGGAAAACAAGTTCCTCTTTTATTATCTTTTTCATTTCACTATTTTTTTTTTTTTTTTTTGCAGTTCTCAATATTTGACTTTCTGGTTGGGACCAGTTATTGCCATGTTTGAATCGATCTAAATTCCCAATTCAGATTTTAGGTGCAATGATTTGATGGCCTACAACCAATGGATGATGGAGTTATTGGTTCAATTCAATTCTCAATTTGAATTTTTGTCAAATTTTCTGACAAATGAAGTTACTTCCACCCACCCTGCCCAACGTAATAAATTGTGCCCTCGCATTCATTACACCAAACAGAGAGAGAGAGAAAAAAAAAAAAAAAAAAGAAAAAAAAAAAAAAAAAAGATAGAAAGAGGACCTGGTTCAAAAGGTCAAGTGAAAGCTAAAATAAAATTATGAATTAGTCAATTTTTGAATGAATAATGATGGATTATTAAAGTAGTATTTTGAAATGTTTCCATCGTTTTTGACATTTTCAGTTTCACATTGACACTTCTAGAGGGACACTTTTAATTTGCAAAAACACCACTACACGAACTCATGTCATTGCCTATTACTTTTCAGGAACTAATCACTATGCACTTTTCTCTTTATTTTGTTACCTTTTATACATTAGTATAGCTAGAATAAAAATCTTATATGATGTTAATAAATGTATTTAAGAAGTATATTAATGGATAATTAATATGTCTAATTAAATATTCTCATTTGTTTGAAGATGTAACCATTAACTATTTTATACTTTTCTTCATTAATATCTTATTATGTTTATTAGAAACTTCCTTAAATTTTATCTGTCTGGTTTTGCAAAAAAAGAAGTGATGAGTGTATAAAATATAGTAATGTTTTGTTTTGTGTGTGAGAGCAACAAAAGGGGGTTTTAAGTACATTGGTGCAATTACAGGGTTTCCTTAATTAGTTGCCCTGGAAAGGAACATAAGTGTGTATCACTACAATTAGCTACTTCTCTTAAAATATGCGTTTTGGTTATTTATTACAATTAAGAATGGTCAGGTAGAATAATTTAATGAACAAAGTTTAAATATATTTTTTATTTTATACATATTTTGAACTTTTAGTTATTTTTATATTTTTATTTTTCTAGTCTCAACTTTTTAAAATTATTTTGTTTTAGTTTTTATCATTAATTCTCCTCTGTTAAGTGTTTATCTGGCCAACAATATGCTATAACATCATTGTGACCGTATCTATTTGAAGTGTAATTAGTTCAATCACTTACGAATAACATTACAATTAAATAACATATCAAATTTAAATTGTATGAATAAAAATAATGATGAAAACTCGTTAATAGTATGTTTTATGAAACTCATGGTAAAGAGGAAACTTTCCTCTTTCGGAAAAGAAGAATGGTGAAGATAATTTAAAAAAATGTTTAAGTTTCACACTAAAATGAGAATAAAAATATGGAAGTCATGAAGTGTCATCTAATCGATTATATTCAACAGTATAATTGACTTTTATTTATTGTACGATAAAATTAATTGTAAATATACGTGTCTGATTGATTATAAATATTTATTGGTTATAAAAAAGTTATAATTAACTTTTTTGTTTTTTTTTAATTAAGTATACTTATTTTTTTTCTTTCATTTCTATTCTTTTATCATCCCTATCACCTTATTTGTTCTTTCACTATTTTCTATCAATTTTGAAGTATTAATAAGATAATGCCTTTCTAAATTTTTTTCACAACTCTTATTCTATTTTTTATGTTTCCTTTTATCTTTAACTTCTCACAAATTTTTTTGAAGAAAAAAATTATCTTTTCTTCAAACAAATTCTAAAGTCTATATTTTCTTCTTTTATAACCAATTAACATTTGATTTAAAGTTAACTTTTTTTTATCTAAAGTCTATCTTTCTATTCTTTTAACACTTCTTAAGAAAAAAAATAAAAAAATTCATCTAACGACAATATTTATAAAATAAAAAAATAGAAGATCTAAAGTCTTGATCAAAAATTTATAAAGAAATTAGAACCTACAATCGCCTAAGATCATTTCTGAAGAGACTAACTCTAGAGTATAATAAAACATAGAACATGTGAAGGAAGACTTCTAATCATAAAACCAACAACTTAGAGCTATGACTAAGAGAATACAGGAAGAATAGGACTCGGTTAACCTCAACAAGGTCAAGTCTTATCGTCATGGTCCAAGCTTTAGTTTGTATATTATTATAGAGTATGTACCATATGAGGATAAATTCTTATTAATAGAAATTGGTCACAAAATATTCTAAAAAATGCTAACTGAGAATGTTGCCACAACTGACTGCTACCTCTTGAGTTAAACCGAGTTCATAATGTAGATATAAAGACGCATTCATAAATATCAGGATTAAATATAAAAGTATAATATTAAGCTAATTAATACAAGTTATTTTGTTTAATAAAGCTGATAATTATGGGTCTCAGTGAACAATAACTTGCACAAATCCATAATAAGAAAGCTCATTATTATCCCTATAAAAAAAGGAGTCCCTCCTATAAGTAAGACTTTTGTCACTTTAACACTTACTCATCCGAGTACGTCGAGATCATCTGAACACTTGAAGTCCATTAGATAACAACAAAAGTTTCAAGTTACCATTTTCATTCACCTACATAGTTCACTAAAAGGAACATTTTGGCATCCACTGTGGGATCGACTATCTTAAATAACATGGTGACTACATGAAAGATAACTAGCCACGAAGGACAAACTTTACATACCAATCCAGAGAACCACTTAGACACAACGACAATGGTGAGAGAGATAAGACAAGAACTTGAGGATATCAAGAGGAACAATATAGAAGAAATAGAATTCTGAAGACAAGAGAACATCAAGTTGAAGAGAAAGTTGGAAGACAAAGAAGACTCGACAGTTGTTGACCCAAAAACAGAAGACTTTGTCTGTTAGACCTATCCCTTCAAAACGGACGATTGGTAGCCAACACTTGATGCGAAGCTCCTCTATCCATCTCTTTCAAGAGTTTATTGATGTGATCATGAAGTCCCTCTTGCACCCAATTGAAGAAACCCCCCACCTTCAAGATCTATGATGAAACCACCAATCCGGACAAGCATCTAGATATACACACTACGCAAGGTAGTTTATACACTTTGAAGGACGCCACACTATGTCCAATATTTCTGACCACTTTGAAGGTTGTGGCACTGAGTTGGTTTACTCGGTTGCCTCCGTTTACAGTTGATTGTTTTCAGACCCTAGTATCTATGTTTGGAGCACAATTTGCTACTAGTCAGTCCCATCAGCTAACATCAATCGCCATGATTTCAAAATGGTCTCTAATATGAAATATGAGATAGGGTGGAGCTATTACCCTATAATATCTGAATGAAGACTCTACGTCTTCTCTTTATGAAAACAAATGTTCAGAGTTTGAAGAAAAATTACAGCCTTGTGAGAAGACTCGATTATAGTGAGAAGGCTATTGAAAAATCAACCTAGTGAATTAGAACAGTCTAAACGAGAAAGTATATTTCACACTCACTATAAGGTTTTTGAAAATATTTGTTCAATGATATTAGATGGAGGTTCAAAAATAAAAGACATTCTTTCTTCAATATTTTTTTTTAAAATAAAATTCACTCAAGTTTTGTTTACTGTCTACAAATGGATATTTGATCCTGGTGGAAAATAATGAAGGAAACAAATGGTGTCTATAGTCGGTGAACATCATGCAAGATGTGAGGACATATCTTTTTCAAGAATAAAGAGGTCACTGAGCTAGAGCCTTGATCAAGAGCTTATGAATGAGAATTGTTGTGTTGTCAAAATTATTTTGGTGCCTCTACTTGTTCTTGAGCTTTTCAAAGAGTAGTCTTCTTCAAGACTTATTTTACTTCCTCCTAGTGTGTTGGCTTAACCTCTATAAATCCTTCCAACTTCCATCTCTAACATTTCAAACCACTTCAATTCGCAAATATTTAGTTGGACCTCTTTAGGAACCATGAATTCACGTTCAAAAACTCTAAGGAAGAACACATTGGCACAAGCATATGAGGAATTTCATCCATCATCTTGTATGTTTAGTGTTCACATGACTATGAGGAACTAAATCCATTATTTTTGGGGTTAGATGCAACTTACCAAACTCTCATGTAATCAATATTGATTTTATATATATGTCTTTTTCTTTCAATATCAGTATTTTGATTCTGTGTTTAATGTCTGTTGTGGTTATTATTCATGGCTTGATAATTGATTCTTAGGGTAAATATCATTTGTAATCTGAATATGAATTAAAATACTCAATGAAAGCTTGTATTTAGGAAAATAGCATGATTCATTTGTTGTCTTAAACCCTTGAGACAAAAACAAGTCTTTTTTATATAATTGATCAAGGAATTGATGGTTATTAGGGAAACTTAGGCTCATTCACCTAAGAAATTAGGGTTTGGGTATTATTGTGGATTGACATTGGCATTGGGAGGAAAGAAGATAATTGGTTTTATATATTAGAGTGAGATATGGTGAAGTCTAACTGTAAGAAATTCATTTCATCAATCCTTAACATTTTTCTACAATCCAATATTTGACAAAAATCCATAAAAATATTTAATTTTTTATATTTTATTTTCTCGCACACCATTCAAAATCATGGAGTCATTCGTTAGTCTAATTTTATTATAATTGTGATTATTGTTGTGTATAGCACAAGTCATTTGGGAAAGAACAATATTTATTATTTACTACATTTGTGACTAGTACACTTGCTATTGGAAGCAAAATATTTGTTGACATACTATAAAAAAATTTTGTACATAAAACAAAGTTAGACAAGTCCAAACATATGCTTTGAGTATTTGTTATCATCAAAATCATGATAGATGATTATATCATCTAAGGGACCTTAGACTGTCTACCAACTGCTAGACCATCTAATCATTCAACAAGTATAGGGATAGGCCTTTATTTATAGGCTTGGGCTCCTATCACTCAATGCTCTAGGTGATGTGGGTCAAAATAGAATGAAGTGCAACTACAACACATTTCAGCACCTATGCTTGCAAGGAATCCCACATCGTTTGGTTCTTGGAAGAACCAAGTGTTTATAAGCTCCGAAACTCTCCTATTTTTGTGTTTGGCCATATGGTCTTGCATGGTGTGTCATGTAGTTTTGTTTGGCCCTCCTCAATTAGGGTTTTGACTTCCTTAATGATGAGGGTTGCCCGTTAGGGCTTTGACTCCTAAAGTCAAATCCTAATTAGGCCTAAAATTAGCCCTTTTAGGCTCAAAATTAGCCTTCTTATGCCTCTCTTTTTTATAGAACGAGATAAATTATGCCTGTACAAAAATCTAATTCTATTTTTGTAGAGTGCTACTTCTTTACACTTTACAAGACTAAGAAAAAAAAAAAAGGAAAGTTTCTAATAGTCTACCCTCCACAAGAGAAGAGTCCCTTGAGGTTCTTCTTCCTTCTCAACCTTCTAGCCATGATCTTGGTCAAAGGCCCAACATGTGGTCTTTCATATATTCTCCATCATTTTCCAAGCATAAAAAAGAGTTTCACCAGGTTGAGGAAGAACAATACTTATGTCTATGAATTTGAGTTTGTTTTTGGAGAGCAAAGTGCACTTTATACCTCTACTCTAATGGTAATTAGTTGCATTTACTTGAGGATTAACAAGAATCATCCAGGATTTTCCTCAACATGTAAGTAATATGAGCTTGAGGGGTTTTTCGATTGTTCCATGGTATTTTGTCTCTCACTTCCCATAAAAAAACAAGAAAACATATTCTTAATCAAAAGTTACTGACAAAAAAGGCAAAAGAAAAACAAAAGGCGCAATGCATATTTTACTCTACTCTGAAACCATATTGAACATGTATGATGAAAAAAGCTTAGTGTTTAGTTAAAATGAAAGAAAAATAGAAAATGAAGAAGAAAAGACGTAAAATATTATTCATGAATAGAGAAATACAAGTTACTTTCAAGATGAGCATAGCCCCATGCATATATAGAAAACTAAAATGTTAACAAAAAACACATTAAAACATAGATACAAAACTAACAAAAACGTTGTTATAATAGACCTTGTAATAGATGTTGTATCGTAATACCATGTGTATTGTCCAATAGTATAATTGACAAAATTTCAAGTTTGATGTTCAGGAAATAGTGACTCCCCAACTTAGTGAATGACTAGTGTAATACACAATTAAATAAAATAACTTGTGATGTGATTGTTTAGAGTTTGAAACTCTTCAACTATCTTGACCTCTTATCATTTTCGATTGTTCCTCTTATTACTTACAATTACTAACATTTGTTGACCTAGTAGATTACATACAAAATATTTATAAGTTCAATTTTATATAATCAAACGTAAAAATTATTTATCTGACTCGATCTTCATTCTTAATCTTCAAATAGTCTTAAACAATCACAAAACCCAACTATATACTATATCTACATATCATACTCTTTAACAAAATGGATGAATGAATTTAAAATAAAACAAATTATGAACAAAGGTTATAATGACAAAAATTATCCATGTAGATAATGAAAAATAGTTTTTTTAAATATTTTTTCCTAATTTATTGAATTTATTTTATTGCAATGAAAACTTGAATTTAATAGTAAAATTACATTCAGTTAGCATAATTAATTACATCGAATCATCTAAAATTATAAAAACGTTCTTATGAAATAAATAAAAAATACAACATTATATTCAAGTAATTCTTTTAATATAAAATTAAAAAAAAAACACTCCCAACCAAAAAAATTTCACAAATAAGCACAAAATATTTTTATTTTTTTAAAAATCATCATTTTAGAAAATTAGAAAAACATTTAAACATTGAAAAAATATAAAAAAAACAATTAATCTTAAAAAAGCATGTTCTTGTAAAAAAAAACTTTAAAATACGATTTCTAAAGAAAACATGCTACAAACATGAAGAAAAAAAATATAAATAAGCTCTAGAAATATGTCGCGATTTCAAATTGACCCAGCAGAAGTGAAAGAAAAATAAATTGTTAAATTCAAAATTTGTAATTATATTTCGAAAATGGTATAGGTTTTTTTTTTTTTATATAATTTGGACCTAAAAAATATTATTTTAAATTTTATAACCTAAAATATTTTCGGTAGAATGTTTTTTCACTCTAAAACTTCGCTATTCTAATTATATATGGTGTGATCTGGATCTAGAATAAACTTAAAAAAAAAAAAATCAATGTCAGACACCTCAATTGCCATGATTGTTATAAAGAACAAATTAATCATTTTCAAAAACTGGGAGGTGAGTAAGAAATGGGGAGAGTGGAGGAAGCAAATAGGTTTTGTTATGGTATTGGGCCTTAGCCCCAGTTTAAGAAAAGATTTGATTCTGAAATGGGTTCAATTCATAAACTGTCAATAGAGTAATTAAGTAACTCTTCTATTAAGCAGAAACCTTGCCAACAAGGCATGTAATTTCATGACTGATATATGATCATCAGAAATAGTCGAGAACCCAAGTTTCCAAGGAAAAAAGAAGTCAAAAGTTAACGAAAAGGACTATACGATACGCCAAGTATAGATTTATACGACTCTATATTTAATTAACCTTTTTGTCTATACGGTTCCATCGTCTTATGGCGACAATGTCATCCTAAACTTGACAATGACAGAACGCTTTAGAACATACTTCAAACTTGGGACTACAGCAACCTCTCAAGAGCCAAGTTTTCATCACCACCAACAGCTTCCAGAATGTTCCTTACTTGAGCTTCTGGAAATCCCATCTCAACTAGTTTCTGTACCTGTACCAAATTAAAAAGAAATTGCAAGCGTTATAAAATTACCATATACAAGTATTGAAATAATAGATTCATGAACAATGGATATGAAAATAATTACCAAAGTAGCTTAGATATCATTATTTTGCACTATCCATGTCAAAAGCACGATATATTCTTAAACAGGTTATACATGCCAATAATCAATAAATAATGTAATAAAGTGAAGTTAGATACATGAGAATATATGCTTCTGTAAAACAATAGACTAAACCACCAATTTATCCAAAACAAATCCTGCATGAATGTTAAGACAAAGTCACAGGATGGTCTACGCTCGATAATGTGCATCCATATTCCAACAATAAAAAGGAAGAACAAGCTTAGTACCTTGTCTTCAATCCCGCGTGTCGATGCTTTGGCAAAACTTTCAGTCCAGTAGCGGGCAGTGCTAACAAATGTCTGATAGTCTTTCAGGTACTACATTATCCATAGACAGACAGGAATACAATCACAAAAGTTGATCTAGCAAAACTAAACATGCATATAATTTTCAATATACTGTGCTTTAGCATTTCACATAAGTAGAGACACAGCTGCACTACAGAATGAGTCATACCTGCTGTGCCACCACGGCATCTTGAGGATCATCAGGCTGAGGGGCAGAGAGAAGTGCCTGCACAGAAAGAAGTGCAGTCTTCAGAGTGAGTGCCGGGCTCCACTGGTCCTTCAAGATGTCCAAGCAAATAGCTCCACTTTGGCTGCTGATATTAGGGTGCCTACAAAAGTTTAACAGAGACAATAAAATCCACACATTAATCAACCAAACAGACCATTTTCTGATAGTGATGTATTCAATGTTATATTTGCATAGCTCATTTTATAGAGGCTGAAAGAAAAAATAAACTCAAAACATCAAAAGCTTCTTCAGAAGTCAGAACTCCTGATGGGGGGCAACTGAAAACTCGAGTTTGCAACAAAACTTGTGGGGAACTCACTATTCTCCAAATTTGAGAGAACACCGAAACAAGTGAGGTATAACTTTTGTCAGTTTAATAGTCAATGAGAGAACTTCGTTTATGCATAGCTGGTCCCAAGCCCTGCTAAGGGAGGAGGGTTGTGCTAGACCCTCGGCAGCCAACACATAAAACTTGTCAATTTACCTAACATAATAATATGAATCTCTCACAACAGAAACATAGCTGACATACACACATGATGAAATACAAAACTCATCGTATTAAAAGATCGAGAGACAAAAATGTGTCACACTACCATACTCTATCCTATGAAGAGGATCACCCTATAGAGCTTCTCTAGTGGGTTAAAATGCACCTCAAGCGGCATCAATGACAAAATCGAATCAGGAGGAACCCTAGCACAAAACCACACCACAATTACCTATATCATCCATGAATATATGACAACACATAGGTCTAGGAAAAGCTCACCTTCCAGTCCAAACCCCAAGCACATTCTTGTATCACATTACAAACTATCAATTTCCCAAACAACAACCCACTTTCTCCCCTTTTCCATACCCACAGAGAGTTGCACATAAATGAAAACCAAAAATTTAACAGTATCAGCTTCTTTAAGGACTCCATGTTCGACACACTCACATCAAATTTCAGCCCAAGAAACAAGGATTTCTTTTAAAAAAGGAAAACAGAACAGTAAATAACAATTTATTTTCGTACCGAACGATGGTTTTGCACTGCATCATTGTTTTACATTACAATTTGTCAATATATCCCAAACAACAAAGTGTAATAACTTTCCAAACTAAACCAAGAAACACTTTCCCCCCTTCCATACCCATGGAGAGTTGCATAAATGAAAACAAAAGATTTAACAATATCAGTTTGGCTAGGGACTCCGTGCTCCACACACTCACATCAACCACAAAAAAGAAAGAAAACAGAGCAGTAAATAACAATTCATTTTTGTACCAAACTTTAGTCTTGAACTGCATCTTGGGGGGTTCAAACGGGTATCCCTCTGCAACGAAAGCAACGAAACAATAATAAAAAGGCGCAGCGAAAGAAGGAGCCCAACAATTGAGGGGAATTGAAACCCTAGGGCTAGGGAAAAACAAGATACAATATAGGGTAATGAAAGAAACAGGCAAAAGGAATAAGAAATTATCGCACCTGGCAATGTAATATCAATCTGAAAAGTGCCTCCTTCATAGGGAGTTCCAACAGGACCCGGAATGATGCCGATTAACTGGACAAGATCGTCGCTTTTCTGACTCACTTTGATGCCCGATCCCTCTGAGTCCTTGCTGCATTCCACCAGCTCCTTCTGCACGCGCGCAAAGTCTATCATCTTCACTCTGTCACCACCAATAACAAAACCCTAGACAGTGAGTCACAGAAGGGGAGACCCCAAAAACTCCTCTTATTATAGAAAACAAGAAAGGAACGAAAAGAAGAAGAAGAAGAAGAAGAAGTGTACAGAAAAAACCGAGGCGAATAAAGGTTGTGTGGCTTTTTCACTAGCGAGTGAGTGACTGATATATTTTTCCTTTCTCTTTTTTTTTTTATATATATTATTGTTTTCGGTCGTTACGAAAAACGCCGTTACAATTTCCTTTGGCCGTGCCGGACCGGTGCTGTGAACGAGTGGAGTGACGCGTATTCTCGTAATCTGGCTTTGTTTTAAGAGTTCTATTTATTATCTTAAAACACCACTCTGAAATTTGTTACCGAACCAAGTGATTGATTTGAACGCCCCGTGAATTTACATGGAATTTCTGTTCAACACTGCGACAAATAATTTCCTAATTAAAAAAATTATTTATTCAATTCCTCCCAAACCAAATAAATGATGTGATATAATTCGATAATAAAGAATTCGTACCAAACTAATAATTAAAAAATACGGTAAAAGCACGGATGCTTTTTTTTTTTTTTTATTTTTT
>Ga0209700_103135_pt1 | contig 32246 bp, 32 predicted proteins | sample SiratroredBW_FD_187528 | JGI IMG/M metagenome (GOLD analysis project Ga0209700, IMG submission 187528) | Root nodule microbial communities of legume samples collected from California, USA - Siratro red BW (SPAdes) (version 2) | ecosystem: Host-associated > Plants > Roots > Nodule | place: USA...
TTTTATATATATATATATATATATATATATATATATATATATATATATATATATATATATTTTATTTCTTATCACTGATAAATAAAACAACCAATACAGCGTGCCTGTCTCTTAAAAAGCTAATAAAATAAAGATTTTTATTCATGTGTTATTGCCTCCAATTAATATAAAAGAGTGTATATGATTATAGTTTTAATCAATATACTACTTGAATGCAAGACCAATTTTACTATTATTAATTGAGAAAAAGCTCAACTAGATGTGCTCATTTATGATATAAACATATACTAGAGATATATACTGACCAAAATAAAATGAATCATACAAACATCCAAACAGGTCCATGAAAAAAGTTCATTCATTATTAATTGAAAGCTTCGGGAATTATTGAAAGGTGGCCACCCTTCATAGTGCTCTCCACACCATCACCACTGAGGTCCATTATCAACAAGCTTACCTAACTGTAATCTTACTTCTATGTTCTATCTCTATATAATAACTTCCATCAGGAGAGTGTGCCCTCCACAAGCAATCTTTTTCTTATTTTCCCTTTATCCTTCTACCTTACAATTCTTGTGCATTAATTATGGATTCTCTTTGCACTGGTAGCAAAGAAATGCCAATTGACCATGTTGAGATTCTCGAACACTCTAATGATATAGAAGCAAATCCTAACCAAGACGTGGAAGAAAACAATACCGAGTACTCTAAAAGGGCACAGTGTCTTGGGGCAGCTGTGTTTGGAGCCAAAACTGGGTTGTTCATAACCACCTTACTGATGATGGCCATTGAAGCTTTGAATGAACAAATCATAGCCATGCTTTTTGCAGGTTTCTTAGGACTAGTTGCTGGGGCTTGCAGCATGCCAATTGAAGAGTTTGTATCGGTTGACACAGAGGTAGCTCAAATGAAAGTCCACGATAACAAACACTACAAAGTGGAGGAACATGATAAGCTTCTTAACCCTTTTGAAGCTTCCTTAGCATCAGTAATTGGATTTCTTATTGGTGGAATGGTGCCAGTGCTAACAGCTGTTTTTGTTAGGGACTATAAGCTGCTAGTTATTTCTGTGGCTATCTTGGCATTGTTGGTGTTTGGAGGGATAGTATCAGTACTTACTAAAAGTAAAACACTAGTGAGAAGAACTGGTGATAGTGGTGATTGGAGGTTGGATAACTATGGCTATTATTTTTGGCTTTAACGAGTTAATTGGGTAGTAGACTTTGAATTTGACTACCATATATGCACAAATAACTTCAGTTGTTTTCTCTTCCATTTTTATTTTTTTTTTTTCTTAAACTTTGAATTGTATAGATTGTGCAGGTGCTTTCTGTAATGAGTAACATGTCTAATTGGGGAGCTAACTTTCTTTCTTCTTCTTTCCCTCTTTGGAGTTTCATTAATAAGCATATTATACCTCTCTCTGTTAATAAAGAACCGAACTACTTATATCCTATGTATGATGCCCATTTGCTGAATGATTCCTGTGATAATGTATTTACGTATTATGTATATATATCATGCACATACACCTCGTTTTGGACTAATATGCAAAATCCATGTTGAATAATAATGAAGAATCTTTTTTATGCATGCCATTCAGAATTAATCAACTATTAAGCTATTCGGCATATGATGGTCACATGATAAGTCTTTACGTTGCTGTGATAAGTCTTTATATTGGCACAGTTAAAAATATGGTCTTGGACAAGGTTTAGATATAAGAGAGTAAATTATTCTTTTTCTGATTGGCGTTTGTGTCCTCTTGAATGTTTATTGAATTCCTAGCTAGTATAGTGGTGTTTAGCAGAGGTAATTTCTTAAGAGGATGTAATCATTTTATAAGGTAGGAGGAAAGGGTGTCTGTAGCCTGTTTGGTTTGTTTTGTTTGATTTGCAGTGCAGGATATTGGTGTAGGTAGCAACAACACAGGCATCGAGGAGCAAACAATAAAATTAATTTTTAATAGGAATTTTTCATTGTGATTGAAGACATCAAAGCTAGATATACTTTCTTTGAGTTGTTTTTGTGTTTTTTGAGTCCTTGAGTCTGGTCAGGTGAGGATAGGGATTTTGTAATTAGATACGATATTATATTGTAAAATAAAGGTTTAAGTAGGGAAACTGATGACCGTGACTATAATCATGCTTGTTTGTGGACCCTTTTGTTATTTATCTTATAATAGGATTGGAGCACTCCTTAAGTGTCCCTATCAATTTTATTCTTGATGTTCCAAAAAATAATAATCTTTGATCCACACATCACCAGTAAGACATATTATCCCTGTTCCACTGTATATAATAAGAAATATTGCCAAAATGATCCTTGAAAACTGATACTCATTAATAAGTACCAATTTTGAGTGTTTTTATACATGAGAAAGCTTGAGTACTTATGGGTTTAAGTGTTTTTTAAAATAGTAATTATCTCCAATTTGAAAGTTTTTGGATCTAAATTTAGGTTTTGAGTCTTGAGTTAAAGAAAATCATTTGATCTCAATTATTGTTGTGAAATCTCAGGTATAAAAAATGAAGATTCATGAAGAAAAGAAATAAAAAATTTAAAATAAAAACAGTGTAAGCGAAAAGTCACTCAACCTAGGCCCCAAAATGAGTTTAAAATGGCGATTTTAGGTTTTCTTAAGGGGGCTAGACCTGGAAGAACGAGAGCAACCATCAAGAACGAAAGCAATTCATCAATTCTTCTTCTTCACTGGCAATCTTCGTTTCCTTGGGTTGTAACGGCTACCATGAGTAGCTAATTCTTCATCTCTAGGATTGAATATAATCTTTTGAACTCATTTGTATTTTGGTGATTTTTATATATAATATTCAATTTCTACTCAATTGTTATTTTTATCTTGTGCTTAATGTTAGATTTTATGTGATCAATAGAGTCTCGAATTTGATTCTTGAATTTAACTGGGAAGTACTTTTAAGTTTCTGACATAGATGAAAATACTCAATATATTGGAATACTAGGGATAGGTTTCGATGTATTGATTGCGTATAACATCTATTCTTAATGTTGGGTAATTTACTAAATAGCTAAGGGATCAATGTTTATAAAATTTCCTTATGAATTTCATATAAGAGGAATCGGTATGAATGATTTTTATATGTGCATCAATTGTGAGTAATTATGGATATTGTATGTTTTTATCAAATCCAAAATATGAATGAGGGAGATAGATGAAGTTCAATCCTAGAGTCCTTCTAGATCTTTGAAACCCTTTTTTATAATCGTTATTTATTTTTTAATTACTCTTTTATGTTTATTGAATCAAATTATACTAAAATCATAATTGCTTGAAAACTTAGGTTTATAAGCAAAACTGTTCTATGTGGATCGACATTTGTATTTTACAAATCTATATTACTTTGACGCGGTACACTTGTCGAAAAAGTCAACACTCATAATTAGTATAGAGCTTATGTTATGCACTTTTTTTCATTCTTAAGCTATGAATGACGGTGGCAAAGTATTGCAAGTATTTGACAAAAGATAAAAAGTTATTCGAATTGATAGAAAAATGAAAATTGATAATGCATTTACATATATGCTTTACTTAATGGATTTACTTTGGATGCATAGTTTAAGATAATTTACTAAACATTAAATATATTTTTGGTTTTTTAATAAATTATTGTTTGTTTTTATAATATATCTGTAGGTGAAAGTAATTGTTATTGATACTTATTAGACACTCATATTGTCAAATGAAGTTAAAGTAGTTAGTTATGTTATATCTTTTATAGTGTTCATAATATAATAACAACATATAATATTTCTAGTTATTTTCAAAAATTTTAAAATAAGTATATTTTATTTATTTTAGAATTTTTTTATAACAATAAAAAATAAATTAAAATGAAAGAACATAAAGAATGTTTAAATTTTTATATAAAAAGTTATCCATAGTACATAAAGGTTATAGTACTAAGAGATATATTTCCGATTTATCTGAGCTTGATCTCTCAAAATTTGATAACCCTTAAAGGTCGATCTTCTAAGACTAATTATCTCAACATTGAGTTATCCTAAACTGAAATCTGATCTCCCAAAATTAATAATGTGGACGAATTACTCAAGATCGATCACCAAAAAGTTTATCGCCCAAAAATCAAGTTCCTCATCCTCAAACTTGATTTCCCAACCCTTATCTCCCTAGGCCAACTCAACCTCAAGGCCAATCATCCCAGGACTGTTCCCCACTCCCAAGCCCCAATTTTCCAATCTTGATTTATTTATCTTAGGATGAATGTTATAAAAAATAGCAATTTCAAATTTTTAAATAATGAAAATAAAAAAATTATTAAAATCAAAACTCACATTTATTATATAATAAATAAAAATATTTAGAAAAACAAAAACATAGAAATAAATTTTATATAAACCACAAAAAGTTAATTAGTTCCATAAAAATTATAAAAGTATTTAAATCATGAAATCATTTATGTAGGATTAAAAGACTTTATATTACTATTTTTATATTATAAAGGAGTTTAAATTATATAAACTAAATATTTACTAAAACAATGCGTGGGAACAAAAGTGTAATATATCTACGTGTTTACGCTTTCTTGGTAATAAAAAGTAAAAACTATAAATAAAAAGTTAATTATTATAATAAAATTCATTTTATTAAATTCTATATTAAAGTTATAACAAATTGTGTACATAAAAAGTAATTATAAAAAAAATATATTTTATTAACTTTTGTAATATTATAATTTTATAATAAAAGTATTTGAAACTTTACGTAAAAATAAAAAATAAATATATAATAGAAGTGTACAACATGTTCAATAGTACATTTGATATACTATCTGGTACATGTCATTTCAATAATCACTAACAAGATGTATGTTTACTTACTAATACATTGAAATTTCTTTTTTATTTATTATACTCAAGTAAGGAATTATTTTTCCAACAATATGATATTCCTTAACTTCAACCACAGTCTTTTTATCAATATTGGATTATCTTCAAATATTTCCTAACTCCAACAATACTATTCTAGTCAATGTAGTCTTTCATTGTACTCATAATACTTTTCCATCTCAATCAATTTTTTTTTTCTAATCTTGTTACTTTTACAATGACAACATCCTCCATATATAATCCAGTGTAGTCCATACGTTATTAACTCATAAATCTACCAAACATGAATGGGAGTGAAGAGGATAAAAATGAAAATAATGTCAATTATATGATAATGTACAATCCCAAATTCCTACATGAGTTACCAAGTTACCACTTAATAGATTTATCAAATATGAATCATACTGAAGACTCAGAAAATCAAGACAGTAGCTCTTACAAATACTTTTTTTTACCTTTCCTTAACAATGTCATAGTTAAAAATGAAAGAGCTTAATTTACTACTATTTTAGATTTTTCTTGTTTACATTCAATTAACATGACTAATTTAATTAATTAACCAAATTATCTAAAAATATAAAATATCCTTATGAAATAAATAAAATGTATATATCCTAACAAAAGTAAAACAAACTAAAACTACAATTATATATGTTTAAATTAAATTAATTTTTTAAACATAAACTTTTGTTGTTATAATTATTTATTTTAACAAAATCTTCCTCGTGTCTTAAAAGAGCATTTAAAAAATAATACAAATTCAATCAAAATCCTGCCACCAAGCACAATTTTAAAAAAATAAAAATAAAAATGCTTCAAAGTACCCATTAAAAAAATAAAAACTTACTTTCAAACACAATTTTAAAATAAAATAAAAAAAGTGCTTTAACAAAATTAAAACCAAGCCCATGCTTGTAACCTTAGCGGGACTTGCTGGTAAAAATTTACCAATTAAAATTCATTCATTTACATACTTATGTAAATTACACCCTTTTGGTGAAAACAACCAATACGATGATTTCTTTAGGTCAGATCAGATGCATGCATAATCAAGTTAATTGTATGCTATGATCATTCCGTGCATCAATATATAATCAAAAGCATAATAAGTTTTAAACCCTCTATATATAATCAATTGTTTTTTAATACTCAATAAAATTTTTCCTTTTAATTACATATCTAATAAATTAGATATTTTAATTTAAATTCCTACAGTTAACAAAATTTAACTCCATAATCGAAATGTTTTATACTATACAGTGACATTATATCAAAACCAACTTAGCAGACACGTGAAATACAACTGACACAAAAATTAAACCAAAATAATTAATTTATTTGATACTCAATTTTGAAATATATTATTCAGTACTCCGATAAAAAAAAATTGTCATCAAAAACTTATTTAAGCCGAGATTAAAAGCGTGTAAAGATACCAATTAGTCATAGAAATTAGCAAATTAATACAACTATGAAAATGGGTCAGATATAACACTCGGAAAGATAATCAGATCAAAGTGAATGAAAGCAAAGGATTGAACAGAGTTTGGCATTTAACATGACAACAGATATATAGAAAACATAAATTTTTAGCACAGAGCATACTAACCGAATTACAAATTTCTGGGGATAAACAACCAATCATAGTGAGAAGGTTAAGTAACGCGGCAATCTGAAATCTGATATTAACCTTGAGGTTGAAGAGCATGGAAATATGGGACCAAAGTGAGGTTTCACTAGCTCTCTATGGTAAGACAAACTGGATCTCAGCAAACAAAACATTACATGCAGGCAGGTAAAAAGTTCGATGAGAGCAATCTTCCACCAAATAGAGAGCAACAACGTAAAAAAAGCAATGGATCGCAGTTGCTCAACGGATCATGATCTCCCAAACAAAGTGCCACAATCATAGAAAAAGGAACCCCTTTCCATCAGTGCCCCGTGAAGAAAACAAGAGTGTTGGTATGCATATTTGAGTGCAATTGTGGGTAGCCATTTGCAGCTGAAAAGATTTTTTTATGTTTTAAAAACCATGCATGCCCAACTAGCAACAAAAGAACCCAATGATGAATCCAAAAAGACCACATTAAGCCAAGAATCCTGCCAAAAGGTCAATAACATTAATAAAGCGCAGGCCAAAGCAGAAATCTAACAAAGAAGAAAGTAGGTGCACTAGACAAATATTCAATAATTTACCCGCTTGACTACTTTTACTCAAAGATCCTGAGACGGGATAGCCAAATGGGCATTCTACTTTTAAAACTTCCTTCTCCCAATGAGAAGAAGCAAAACTCCACATTTGGACCTCCATCTTGGTCTTTCCAAAACCCACCCATCCAACACCAACAAAACTTTCCAATACGTCTTAAACTGAATCAGGTAATCCAGCAGCAAAAATGTCATACGCAACTCCCCATGCAATAAAGTCACAATTCACAAGATACCCAGCAGCAGCAATTATAGATAGCATAGAGCACAACATCGAATTTGACCGCAAGTCAAGTATGCATAATTTCACTAGACCAAAAGATCAGCATTTAGGAACATAAACAGTTTGCAAAATGTGCTGAGTATTGCATATCAAAATACTGGTATCAATGATCCATCCAAACAACAATCCCAGAAGTCCAGAGCATTGTGAAGTGGGAATGAAAAAGAAAGTTGAAGCATTAACAGCGACCTCTTCAATTTTAAAGCTGTAAAAAATCACCATTAAAAATTCATTAGAACCATAAACACAAAGGGAAGAAAGGAGAGACAAGAGATCATTGCATGCTGCATACCTCATTGAAAGACTAAATTATATCAACGAAAGCCTCCTGACGATCCCCGTCGCTCTCGCTCATATGGTCCTGCACGATCACGATAATATCGATCATTTCCAGAATCTCCATGGCTACCACCATCCCTGCTGCGGCCCCCTGAAGAGCGGTCTGCATTTCTATCTGGACCATAGTGACCACCGCCACTGCTTCCACCATATCTACTTTCCCTACCACCATACCTTCCACCCCTGGACCCTTCACCAGGGCATTCCCTAGCAAAATGACCAGGTTTTCCACACTTAAAGCATTCACCGCCATTAGATCCTCGGCCCCCTCCACCTCCAAAATCTCGGTTACGATCACGATCACGACCACGCTCCCGGCGATCACCATCATCTCTAGTTGATCCTTGTTGAGGCTGGGCTCTATCAACAGTAATAGTTCGCCCATCTAAATCCATCCCATTCATAGCATCAATAGCCTCTTCCATTGCTTTCTTTTCATCAAATGTGACAAATCCAAAACCACGAGAACGCCCAGAGAACTTGTCAACAACAACCTGTTTCAAATATATGATGAAAACAATTTCCAAAACAAAAATAATGCTTAGATTCATAAAGATATTAAACATATTTCTTTTTATTTTGTTCACTTGATTTGGTTATAAACAAGTTCATCAGGCATTGCAATTTTACTCCTAGAACAAAAACGAGAGAATAAATTGTAGATATCAGAAAAAAAAGTACAGCATAAACCAATTTCTACACAAACAAAAATTATGATACTGAAAACATTAGACTCATCTAAATGAACTACAACTACTATAGTTACAATACGATACTGGTCACCTTTGCCTCAACAAGCTTGCCAAACTTTTCAAATGTATCCTTTAATTTTCTATCAGACGTTGACCAAGCAAGGCCACCAATGAAGCAACGGTACTCTTCCACATCAGACATTTTAAACTGCATAAATGCAGGAAGACAAGCATTAGTACATAACGTTTGAATTAACTATGCAAGATAAGGCATCCCACCTTCTAACTCCCTATTAATATAGCCAATTAACTTCCAAGAATTTTAGGAATCAGATCCATTTATGAACCAAAAGACAGCATAAGACTATGATTAAAGATGTTGCCCAACTTCCTGATTAACATCTACACTTCAAAACAGAATAAAATAAAACTTAACAGACAAAAAGTGAGTGTATTTCCAATAAAGAAATATTGTGTACGCATGTATCAATACTAAAGAGGGTTAAGAAATACTGCAAAAAAATCACCATATCACATTTTAAGGGTAGGGCTCAGTCACTTACGAATCCGATTTAAAATTGTGGGTGAAAAATTCAGGGAGGAATTTTTCATACAAGTTTTATGCAGAGTGTAGCAGAAAGAAAGGTCACAATAAAAACCTACCTTGGATTAAAAGCACAAAAACTTAGGCAAGAAACAACTATGATGGAACAAAAATTAAAAATTTCAGTCAAATTAATAAAATTGTGAATTTTAGGGACCAGAGTTCAGGCAAGCAAAACAACCCCGTGACTTCCAAACACGAAATTGACTAAACCCATGACCATATGCAGCTTCTAATCGATGTTGCTAAACGAATTATGACAATTAGAAAATCACTTTCAATCAGAAACAGACAGAATTTGAATTGAGTGAGTAAAAGTGGATGAAATTCAGGGTTAAATATAAATCAGACAAATAAAAAGGGAGAAAATTACCGATGAGTGGAGGAGTAGTTCCGGGCAAACACGCGGAGGGAAAACCTAACTGAGCCGAAGCGGAAAATAAAGATGAAGTTTTGCGAAACACAGTTCCAACATATATACAGGACTAACACCCAGTCTTACTAGGTTACCCTCAAAATATGACGTTTTTTTATTTTTTATTTTTTATTTTTTATTTTTTTCATACATATTACCAGTTGTATTTAATTTATAGGCCTAAAAATATTTTTACTTGTTAAAAATCTACGAGTTTTGATTATACTTTCTAAATTTTTTTTTCTTTCTATTGTTTTTAATTTTATCATTTTGATTTCACTTTTTATAAAATATTTTTCTTTAATTTTCATCTTCCAAAATTTTAAATTATTATTTTTAGTCTTTTATATTTATTTTAAGATAGATAAATAATACTTGTTTTACACATCTTTAAGATTTTTTTTATGTGTGGCATAGTAACACTGTCACAACTATTATGTGACCGTTATAATGGTTACTTAATATTTTCTTTAATAAATAAATAGTTAAATAGGTCATATAAATATTAAGATTAAAAATAGTAATTTTCAATTAAAAAAAATGAAGAGATCAAAATAAAATTTTACAATTTTTCTAAGAGATTAACTATATGTTTAATTCTATTTTATATTACAACCAAATGAGAATAATAAAACAATTACTTGAAAGGTATACATGAGAAACCACATCCACCACAACATGAGCCTTATAAGCCCATTCAAACCTGTCACTCCCGTTACTTCTCATCAACCCACACCCACCAAATTCAAATTAAAATTCACCATTATCAAGCTATGTAGAGAATCTTTCTCGCCTAATTAAAAGATTTCAATCCAAAACTAAAATTACTATTGTACTGTACGGCCGACCGGATACTATAGACCGACCAATAAGTGGTCTTGATAAACTACACGTGGCATATAGAGCAAGATATCCAAGTAAGGACAAAAGGGTAATTAAATATCTTGTAATTAATTCCTTTTATTATTCTGTTACTAAAACCGTGACAGGAGAAAATGGGCCCAAATCCATCAAGCCCACCACCACACTTACAAATACAGGCTCAATCATCTCAAGCCAGGTATTTCTAAACTCTGATATTTATTCCTGCACACTCTAACCCTAAATTGACTTGAGCGTCGGAGTGCCTGCAGGACCCCCCTCCCGGGACTGTGAATTTCAGAGCATTCGGTACACTAAGGAGCAGATCTTGGAGCAGTCAATGAATCAGCATGAGGAGATATTGTTGTTGCTAGAGCCAACCGGTCCTGTGCGATACATTTTGGCGCCCACCGTGGGGCCGAGATTGACCTAGCAACGATGGTGACGACAAGGAACAATCACGATGGTCAGCAAGTCAATCAGGAAGGAGACCCCTCGACCATCCTAGCCGAGATGCGAAGAGAGCTGGAACTGATGCGCAAACTGCGAGAAGACGATAGGTTGCAGAGGGAGGAAGAGCGGCTGCGCCAGGCGGGTGCCAACGACGCCCTTCGAGAGGAAAATGAAAGGCTCTGATAGAGGCTCGAGAGGATCGAAAAGGCGCAGCATAGTAGAAACATTCATGCGGAAGGAGACAGGTCCCGACCGACCGAACAACCACAACCCGACCGAGAAAGAAACGAGCCCCAACGAGAACGTCCTGCGGAAAATTCTCACCAGGACGACCAAGACGCGACATCGCGACGTGTTGAGGATTCGGCAGATCACCAATTCCCCTTCACCGATGATATACTGGCAACCAAGTTGCCGCCCAACTGGAATAATCCCACATTGGACAAGTACGATGGCACTACAGACCCGGACGAACACATCAACTCGTACGTTTCCCAGCTAACCTTGTTTACGACGGACGGATACATATATTGCAAGGTCTTCCCAACCTCCTTGAGGGGACGACGCTCAGTTGGTTTACCTGCCTACCCCCGGGTCGATAGACTCTTTCGGGACCTTGAAGGCCAAATTTATAGCCTAATTTGCAACGAGTAAGTCACATCAGATGACGTCGGTTGCGCTGGTAAACATCCGATAGGAGAAGGGGGAATCCCTCAAGTCTTTCATGGCAAGATTCGGACAGGTCGCTCTCAGCATACGCGGACTCCTATCGGAAGTAGCAATGGCATATTTGATCACAGCGCTTAGGCCGGGGCCGTTCGCAGATAGTTTGGCCATGCAACCCCCGGCCAACATGGACGATCTCTGCCGAAGGGCCACTCAATTTATGCAGGTAGAAGAATTGCGACAATATTCGAGAGGTGAGCAAGGCCAGGGGAGAAGGGGCGACCGGTCATCCAACCCCCCACGATACAGGGACATGTCCGCCACGCAGAGGTTTACAAAGTACACACCAGTCAATACCGGCCGGACGCGCATCCTTGAGGAAGCTTTGAGTACCGACCTCATTAAGGAACCAAGGAGGGGTGTATCGCCCCAGGATGCCGACCGGAGTAAGTACTGCCGGTACCATCGTGGTCATGGTCATATAACAGGGGAATGTGCGGCCCTCAAGGACAAAATCGAGGAGCTGATCCAGGCAGGCCACCTGCAGAGATATGTCGCAAGGCGACGACAGTACGGGCGGCGCCAAGAGCGCAGTCCCAGGGGGAGGAGTCCTCGTCAAAAAAGTGGAAGTCCGAGGGCACGGGAGGAAAGGCGAAGGAACAGTAGCCAGTCAAGAGAAAGAAGCCCCCCACGCCGTGCGAATACCGGGAAGACAGTTGTTAATACTATTTTCGCAGGATTCGATGGGGGAGGACCGTCCAGCTCGGCCAGGAAAAGACACCTCCGAGCAATCAAAAGCGTGCACATGATCAGCCCGCGGGCGCGTCGTAGTATGTCAGATATCACTTTCACTGACTGGGATTTCCGGGCAATCGATACCCAGCAGGATGATCCAATGGTTATCACCATCGATCTGGCGAACTGCGAAGTAAGAAAGACATTAGTAGACCAAGGTAGCTCTGTCGACGTGCTCTACTGGAGGACGTTCAGAAAGATGGGGTTAGAGGAAAGCGAGATAATCCCTTTGGATGAGCAGATAGTGGGATTCTCCGGAGAACGGGTCGACACAAAAGGATACGTTGGCTTGCACACCAGGTTCGGGGAGCCCGGCCGGGGACAGAAGACCATCTCTGCCAGGTATATAGTGGTGGATGTTAACACGTCCTACAATGCGTTGTTGGGGCGGCCGTCCTTGAACAAACTTGGAGCCATAGTCTCCACGCCGCATCTGGCAATGAAGTTCCCATCCAACCGAGGCACCGTGGCGACCGTTTATGCCGACCAGAAAACGGCCAAGGAGTGCTATGTGGCAAGTCTGAAACTGAAACCGACTGAGACGACCGCGAAAAGAAACGTCGTCCAGAGGATGGCTGCCACGACGGATCTCGACCCTAAGATCAATGATGATGTAAGGATGAAGCCGAGTAACGACGTTACCGAGTGGCAGTTGGCAGAAGAAGGCCAAAACACTCGGTTAGGCGGAGGCATGACAAAAAGCGAAGTCAAAAGGATAACCAAATTGTTGGCCGATAACAGAGATCTTTTTGCCTGGACGGCCGAAGACATGCCTGGAGTGGACCCGAGAGTGATGTCCCACAGACTCTTCGTATGTAAGGAAGCTCGGCCGGTTGCACAAAAGAAAAGAAGAATGGGTAAGGAAAGAAGGAATGCAGCTGCACTCGAAGTGCAAAAACTACTGGAGGCCGGATTTATAAAAGAAATTCATTACACCACATGGTTGGCAAATGTGGTGTTGGTAAAAAAGAGCAATGGACAATGGAGGATGTGCGTCGACTATACGAGTTTGAACAAAGCCTGTCCGAAGGACGCATACCCGCTGCCTAGTATTGACCGCCTGGTAGACGGGGCAGCCGGTAACAAGGTGCTCAGCTTTCTTGATGCATTTTCGGGGTACAATCAAATTTCGATGTACGACCGAGATGTGGAGAAGACAACATTTATCACCGAGGCCTCAAACTATTGTTATCAAGTCATGCCCTTCGGGCTGAAGAATGCAGGTGCTACTTACTAGAGGTTAATGGACCAAGTGTTCAAGGATCAGGTCGACCGGAATGTGGAAGTGTATGTTGATAACATGGTGGTGAAGTCCGCCACGTTCGACCAACATCTGACCGACCTAGACGAAGTATTCGGCCGGCTTCAAAAGTTCAACATGAGACTCAACCCAGCAAAATGTGTGCTTGGTGTAGAAGGAGGAAAATTCTTGGGATTCATGCTCACACACAGGGGGATAGAAGCTAACCCCGACAAGTGCTCGGCCATATTAGACACACAAAGCCCTACCACTCTGAAGGAGGTACAAAGCCTTGTTGGCAAACTCACGTCACTCTCCAGATTCTTACCCAGATTGGCCGAAAAAATAAGACCGATCGTAAAAACATTAAAAAAGGCGGACAGATTCCAGTGGAGCGAAGAGTGTGAGAGAACGTTCACAGAGATAAAGGCGGCAGTATCATCAACCCCTATGCTACAGAAACCGACGCTAGGAGGCGGGCTCCTATTATACATCTCCCCTTCTGAGGATGCCATCAGTGCAGCTTTGGTTCAACAGGAGGACCAAAAACCGGTTTATTTTGTAGGACGAGCCTTGCAAGATGTAGAGACCAGATATCAGCTAATAGAAAAGGTCGCGTTGGCGGTCGTGTATGCCGCTAGAAGACTTCGACCATCTTTTCAGAGTCACCCAGTGACATGAAGACCGATTATCCGATGGGGAAGATCCTTTTGAGGCCTGAGCTGGCCGGACGAATGATATCGTGGTCGGTCGAGCTCTCGGAGTTCGGATTGAAGTTCGAACCGAGAGGGCCCATTAAGGCGTAATGCCTAGCCGACTTTGTGTCAGAACTCCAAACACCGGAGCAGCACGTTGTATGGACGTTGTATGTGGATGGTTCGTCCAACAGTAAGTAGTGTGGAGCGGGAGTCGTTTTGGAAAGCCCGGGCGGGCTGAAAGTGGAGCAATCGTTGCACTTCAACTTCAAGGCATCTAACAATCAGGCTGAATATGAGGCCTTCATCGCTGGATTAAACCTAGCAGGAGACATGAAAGTCAAGCAACTGAAATGTTTTACCGACTCCCAATTGACGGTCGGTCAGATCAACGGGACCTTTCAGGTAAAGGATTCGCTATTAACAAGGTACTATCAAAATGTGTCTACCCTCCTCTCCAAATTCCAACATGCGGAGGTCCAGTATGTGCCTAGGAGCAAAAACGGAAGGGCAGATGCATTGTATAAACTTGCACTAGGCAAAAGGAAAGGCAGATTCGACACTGTCATTCAACTTACCCTGAGCAACCCAACCGTATCGGAAGAAGATTGCATGAACATTGAGATGACGGAAGACTGGTGGTCGCCCATTATCCAAACCCTGAAAACACTGCTGACAGGAGAGGCTGTGGCAGATAAGGTGTTGGCCAAGAAAGCCGCCCGATATGTCCTCATAGCCGATGACCTATATAAACGAGGCTTCACGACCCCACTTCTAAAGTGCCTGGGGAAAGAGCAGTCCGAGTATGTGATGAACGAGTTACACAACGGAATTTGTGGCATGCACTTCGGTCATAAGACTTTAGCCGCCAGAATAGTCCGGGCCCGATACTACTGGCCGACCGTCCGCCAGGATTGCGCCGAATACGTGAAAAAGTGCAAAAGTTGTCAAGAAAATGGACCGCTTATCTGTCAACCGCCCACCGACTTGCAGATCATAAGTGCTCCCTAGCCTTTCGCCAAATGGGGAATGGATATCCTAGGTCCTTTTTCCACCGGCAACCGGACAGCGGCGATTCTTAATTGTGGCAGTGGACTATTTCACAAAATGGATAGAGGCCGAACCCCTGGCTAAAATCACGGCCGCCAATGTTCAAAACTTCACGTGGAAGCTAATTTGCAGGTTCGACGTTCCTCACACGGTCATCACTGACAACGGCCGACAATTTGTGGACCGAAAGCTAGAAGCCTTCTTCACTGAGCTAGGGGTCAAACACATAACCAGTTCGGTGGAGCACCCACAGACGAATGGTTAGGCGGAGGCCGCCAACAAGGTAATCTTGTCCCAGCTGAAGAAAAGGTTAGGAGCTGCCAAAGGAAAATGGGCCGATGAGTTACTCGAGGCCTTATGGGCATATCATTGCACGCCGCAGACATCTACAGGGGACCTTGGCTTACCATGAGACCTCTATTCGCGATCAAACTGGCCGACCGAAAGGTGGCCACGCTCAAAGGTGCTCTTGGCTTACCATGAGACCTTAATTCGCGATCAACCGGCCGACCGAAAGGTGGTCACGCTCAAAGGTGCTCTTGGCTTACCATGAGACCTCTATTCGCGATCGAACTAGCCGACCGAAAAGTGATTTCGCTCAAGGTACTCCCGGCTCACCAATCGTCGGGACCGATCAAAGGGTTGCTCCCGTTAGAGGCACATCACGATCCACATGTCGCGGCCTGCTAACAGCCGTATTTAAATTAATTTAGCGTTCGGATTTTATGAGCGACACATATACTAAACGACATACTAGTCAAATACAAACGATCACACGATTAACAAGCCAATAATAAGTAAAATGGTCGATATCATTAATACTTGTATTTACATGTTTGTCAAAAAATAGACGGCCGCACACTGGCCTCCGAAGATACATATATAAAACATCTAATCAGAAACTATAACTTCAGGGGCCGACTGATCCCCTCCCGGCTGCTCGTCGCCCTCATCCTCCTCATCCGGCACATCCATGGCGGACACCAGCTCACCGCGATAGATGTCCTTTCTGTTATCAAACTTTCTCTCGTCGACCGAAACTTGGTAGAAGTAGGCCGCCTGCCTCACGGAACGCATGAATCCTAGTTTTCTTCGGCCTTCTTGCGCTGTAGCCGCTCCTCCTCCAGCTTGAGGGTCAGTCTGGTAATCTTATCAGTTAAATCCGCAACATCTTCGCTAAGGTGGTCTATCCGGTCGGCCGCAGCCTTCTCCTTCTCCTCGGCCGTCAGGCACTGCTCTTTTAACGCTGATTCTCCCCTCCCAAGTCCTCCACCAGTTTCCTCAGGCTTAGATTTTCTCCCTTCACCCGCTCATTATCAGCCTGGGCAACATTCAGCGATGTTGACACTTCGGCGAGCTCGTCCTTCAAGCTTTCCACGGTTGCCGCGTCATCTTTCAGCAACTCCTCTCTCGCAACCCGGCTAAGCAAGAGAGCCCGAGCATTCATTTCGAGGAGGGCATCTCTCAACTCTTTGCGGGTGGCGGGCATGAATTGGTTCTTCTCGTAATCGTTCAGACCGATGACTACACGGTCGGCCACCATTATCTTTTTATTGAGAAAGTTGTAAGTAGAACTTTTCTCGTGATCGGTGGCAGCCTCCTTTAAACTCTTACGCGACCGCTGAGAGGAAGACCAGTCAGATCCTCGCTTCGACTTTTTCTTTTCTAAAGGACCGGGTTGTTCGACAGCAGGAGGGGGACTGCGGCCAACGGCTCAATGTTCTGAGGAGGATCGGGCGTCCGGGGAACAGATTTCCCCTTATCCTTGGCGGCTCGCTTGCTGCTCTCCCCAGCTGGTGCTGACGACATCAGGTCCTTGAATACCTTGTTCATGGCGGGCGTCCAGGCAACAAGGATGTCTGCACAACAAGAGTATGATCAAACAGTTACTAAGGTAAAATGATAAGGTAAAAGGGAAGAACGTACCGAACACTACGCCGTTCGGGTTTTCACACCAATAGGTGTTGAGAATTTCTCGGGCAGGGATACCCCTAGGTAAGCTATCAAGCACAGCAAGTGCCGAGGTATCCTCTGCCGATAATCCCGTCCGCGACCAAGGCGCAACACGAACAGGGGATCTAGTCCAATATAGGGAAAACCTGGGCTCATCCCCGTCAAAAATGTACTCTCGGCCGACATCTCCGAAAGCATTCAGTACACTAAAGAGCAGATCTTGGAGCAGTCAGTGAATCAGTACGAGGAGATATTATTATTGCTAGAGCCAACCGGTCCTCTGCGATAACAACTATCCTATAAGAAAAAGAGATATAAAGAGATATATAAGATACCCAAGTCTTTTGTTGGTGTATAAGAGGCTTATATAATAAGATATATAAGATATTCATTAACATTTCCTTATAAACATGACAAAAATATATATATTCATTAACATTTCCTTATAAACATGACAAAAATATTAAGCAGTTGCAATTTTTTTTATTTTTTACTAAAGTGGTGCAATATAAGAAATGAATATAATACTTAAGAGGGATGAAAAATACTTTTTTTTTAATATAATATACAGAAACAAGTACAAAAGAGTGTAACTTTTGTTAAGGAAGAACAGTGTGATTGTTTTGGTAAAAAAAATTGGAAAATCTCATACCAAAAAGAAAGAAAAAGGAAAAGGGCTGCGAGGGTTTAGGGCTGGGTTTAGTACTTTCACTTTCTTTCGCTGTGATTTGGTAGCAGTTCTTCGATTATCTTCAGTTTCGAACTCTTTTGCCTTGTTTTGTTTTCCAATAGAGAAAAGAGAACGATGTGGTATTTGTGCGTTTTCTACCATAGGTTGTTGGATTACAGAAAACCCGAAGTGGAATCTCTGGCACAACTCTTTGGAGCCGTTGAGGATCCCCAAAACGACGACGTTCCCTTCCAACTGCAATGGAAGCTCCCTCTTCACTACCACACCGATTCACCTTTCCATTTCGTAAATCTTCCTTCCGAACAACTTGCTCGGAACATTGCCACCCGAAGTCAGTTATTACCGTTGAATGATCTTTAGTTTTTGAATGATCTTTAGTTTTTGTTTTATGGGTCTGTTTAAAGTTTCGATTTTTAATCCTTTTTTTGGGTGAAAATTTTGTAGGCATACTTGTGAAGGGAATGTATGAGCTGTGGGGGGAAGGGAGTAGCTATGAGGAGTTGAAAGAGTCTGTCTTGAGTTACCCTGATGAGAGGAAGTTGCCGTACTTGGATTCTGATAGCACTTTCAAGATTACTGTTGATAGTTTCGGGAAGGTCATTAGCCTTGAGGAGCAAAAGGAACTCATTCAAGGGCTCTCTTATATCCCTTTCAAGGTTCGTAGGGTGTTCTTTGAACTGATTGGTGTGAAATTTTTTATCAGCCTATTTCTCAGCTTTGGTTGGGCTATGTAGGTTCCGAAAGTATTGGGAAATTTGAGATGCTGTCTTGAATGTGGGAAACATTGTGTTTATGCTTGCTCTAGTGGTTAATTGGTTCAAGACAGCCTTTTAAGTGTTTGCTAGGTAGGTTGATTATAAATAGCAATTCTGTTTAAGTCTTTGATTTTCACTGCCATTTCATTGGAATGTTGTCTAATATGGTTGAACATGATGGAAACTGCATTGTAGGTTCTGTGAAGGGTTTGCTGATTTATGTCTCAGTTACCCCTTTGGTTGAGTGGATGTTTTTAATATCAACTACATTTTCAACAATAAGCACCAATTTTATTTTATTTTTATATTATGATTCATCAAGCGTTTTGAACTATTCTAGTGCATTGAGTATTATTTTACTTTTTTCATTCGGATCTCTTGTTTTCCTCATTTGTTTATTAGTTTAAGAGGTCAGATGGGCTATAATCAATGAAAGTTCTCGTTATTTATTGAACTTGTGTTATCTTGCAAGAGTTTATATCCATCATTGGTTGGCCACTTTGTTTGTAGGGCCGTGTAAAGTTGAAAAACCCAGATCACAACTTCTGGCTTATAGAAGTAGATAATTATGGAGGTAATAATGGTCTTCCTCCAATTGTACAAAAGAGAATCTTCTTTGGTCGTGAAGTGGGTGGGGCTGATAGGAAGCTTATACCCACCTATCAGTTGAAAAGCCGTAATTATCTTGGGCCAACAGCCATGGATGCTGAAATGGCTTTTCTAATGGCCAATCAAGCACTAGCTACTTCTGGGAAGCTTGTTTATGACCCTTTTGTTGGAACTGGAAGTATTCTTGTTGCAGCAGCTCATTTTGGAGCAATGACCATGGTCAGCTTCTTCCTTCCTATTCTGGGTGATCTTTTTTGCAACTTATCCTATTTTGCATTCTTTTTACGATTGATTACTTCCAGGCAAGTTCTTTCCTTTAACAAGAACTTTTCTAAACTTTTTTAGGGTGCTGACATTGACATTAGGGTAGTCCGTGATGGACGCGGTCCTGACCGTAATGTTTGGAGTAATTTTAAGCAGGTAAATGTGCCAAACAAACACTGTCATGAGTTGTTATAATGGTATTTTGTGATCCATTGTGTTTGTACTGTTAGAATTTATCACCTGAATTATCTATTTTAGGCATACTTTATAATTTGTATTTGAATCTGATGAACTTATTAAGTTGCACATTTTGCAGTATGGATTACCTATGCCTGTTGGTCTTCTAAGGGCGGATAACAACCTTCCTCCTTGGCGTCCTACATTGAAAGAGGTGATCATTTGAAAAGAAAAATATACTTTTGTTCTTAATTATTTTTCTCTGTTTTTCTGTCTGAAATGAGAACACCCCACTTGCTGTATCTCTTGAATCTAGATTTCCAATGTCAGCAATTTACTGGTGTTTTTGCTGTCTAACTAAATAAAGTATAAAATATTATTTATTGGGATTTCTTACTTTCTTTTCAGTAATTGTGCTGTTGAATCTGGGTTTCTGTTATTTTTACTAAATTATGCAAGGGATAGATTGGTGGTACTGATGATTTGAAAAGTGGTGTACTGATGTTTAGCAATAGACTTAATCCTGGACTGCCAATCGTTTTTTTGAATACCTTGCTCTCTATAAGCCTGCCAGATCTCTTTGGAGTTTAGCATTTGATTATTGAGTCGTGTTTAAAATGACTGATCAACCACAACCAAACTTTATGTCCTTATTATCCCATTATTATCCCACTATGTGCAATACGTATAAGGCCACCCTGAGATCAGAATGCAATCAACCAAATCTTATTGTTTCTATTACTGTATAATAGCAGTGTAAAGTCTTTCTACTTCACGGCTATCCTCTTCCCAAAGATTTGAATGAAGAGAACCTTAGTGTAAGGTGAATAGTAATGTAATATACGGATTAGATGCAATTGGGTATCAGATAAAATTATAGAAATAAGTTGGCTGTTAAGTTCTGCCACCACTTGATTTGTACTTGATTTGGCAAGATAACTGGGGTATTATCTCTAATTTTGTTTTAAAGGAAAACAGAACACGTGAAGTGCAAAAAAAATGTTGCTTGCAAATTTCCTTTAGAAAATTGTTGATATATTTGCTATTTGTTAGGTATTTGATGCCATAATATGTGATCCTCCATATGGAGTACGAGCTGGGGGACGCAAATCTGGTGGTCGGAAGCTGCTAAAGGGGGTTGTGGAACCTTACACCGTTCCTGATGACAAAAGAACAGATCACATACCATCAACTGCACCCTACAGTTTAGTTGAGTGTGTGCATGATTTGCTTGATCTTGCTGCCAAGATGCTTGTAATTGGGGGAAGGCTTGTGTTTTTCTATCCTGTACTGAGAGAAGATGATTTTGCTGAAAACCATTTCCCAGAACATCCGTGTTTTAAGCTGATATCTACGTCTGAGCAGATCCTTAGCTCACGCTATAGCAGGGTATTACTGACAATGGTGAAGACAGGTCCTTACACAGAGGAGATAGCTGAGGTGGCTAGGAAAAAGCACATTGAGTTCAGGGAGAATCATGTAAAGTGGTTAGAAGATGGTAATCTTCATTCTGCAGTTTTCAGTCCTGCTGATGGTCACTTAAGGGAGGCTGGTGATCCCAAGCTTATTAAGGATCCAAAGCCTAAATACAGAGGAAAGTATGTTTAGTGTTAACGGGTTAGATGGTCTACTCCCTCACCATTACAATAGACATTAGCATTAGACATGAGACAGCACTGTATTTTTTCTATGTCCGAGAGTGAAACCTATTTCATTATATGAAAGCCAATGTACCCTTTTAGATTCAATTAGTGAGTTTTTTCTGATATCTTTTTATATTATTCATAGATATGTCTTTTTCTCCTGCTTTATTCAATTTGATGAAGTTTTAACATTACTACTTTCCTTTACTATTTTATCCGTATATCCCTTCTCCTATATCTACCTCCCTTCTTCGGTTTCCTTATATATGAGTCCTCCAAAAGCTTGTTCTTCAAAGTAGAAGTGAGAATTAGGATTGAAGTGAGCATTAGGGAGCTGTTGCTTCCTGCAGACCCCTACTTTCTACCTGCACTTCCTTAAGTTTTGAAATTTGAACTTTTATTTGAAACGGTCTTCTCCTTCACCAATGTGTTTCTGTTGCTGGTTCAATCTTGAAAGAGGAGAATTCCAGTGAGGGGTAGTGGTGCTGCTGGTGGTGTGTTGAAGGTATGGAAGGATGTTCTTGTCTTATTTGTTTAGTTATATGGTGGAGATTTGGTTATCGGAATTGAGTCTGGAAACAGGCTTTCGGAATTTCGGTACAAATATCGATATATTTTAGACACACTGATTTTGTGAAATTACTGAATCCTTTAACATTATATTCATGATGAATAATACTTACAAAGCTATATGTATAAGATGACGAGATTGTTGGTGTTACTCAACTGAGATAACCTTATTTGCTATTTGTTTTATTGACATCTGAACTTTGTGTAGGTAGGTATATGTATGCATAATCCGTGACACAAAACAATATTTCCAAATTGAATCAATCCTGCATCTACAGAATAAATAAAGATGTTAATTTTAAAAGTGACTTTAGTAATTATTCGACGAGAAAAAAAATCTGAATTATAATTTATATCTCACTACTTAATTAGTTAATTTCACTTAATAACCTTAATCTATGGAAAACAGTTAATATAATGTACCATTGTAATATGTATGAGTTGTACATGCTACATGTGGTAATATCATGTTATATTAGAAATGAAATTCAAAAGCTTGTAAAATTTGCACTTCACTTAACATGGCAACATGGAAATCTAAGAAAATTATGCAAATACATAGGAATTCATGTAAAATATGTTGATAGGTGAAAAGTTTGTACTTTCAAAATATTAGGTTAAGGAATTACCTCTCTATGTTATTGGTGTGGAAAATAGTGCAATTTTGGTGATGTATTCTAACTTTACAATATTATAAGGATTTAGGAGTAGAACAATTTAGAAAATAAAATGAAAGGGTAGTACAGATAGTATAAGAGGGTCTTTTACGTGTACCAAATTATGGAGTAATGCACCCTAATAAGAATCTTTTGGTTGGATGAGGGCATAGTCTTAGACATTGAGAGTAAGTTGTGGAGTATGGAATAGATCCAAAGCTTTGTGGTTAGTAGTGATTTCAGTGTTGAGTGCATAATCTTAAATTTGGATTTTATTTTTTCATGTAATTTTATGTTACAATATTAAATTATTTTTACATTTATAGGAGAAGAACTTGAAAAATAAAGCTAGTGAGAATAAACATGAAATTAAATCAATTTTGGAAACAAAATCAATTATTCAAAAAACATTTGAAATAGTAATGTTACTTTGTGTTTATATGTATAAATTTCTCAAATTTTATGTAGGTTTAGTATAATCTTTTGAATGGCCAATAGCATTAAAAATATGAAAGACCACTCTTAAGAAATGAAACTTGGTGTAAATTTCATGGGAAACAAATTATGATAACTTTTAATGGATTTAAAAGTTATATTTAGTATAGAAACTTTAATGTCTTAATTCTTGAATTTAAGGATATTTGAAATGCTTACAAGACTCACCACTTTTTTTTTTATATATATAATAGAGTATATAATAAATCATATTTTAATTAATTTATAAAAACATATGTTATAAATAAATTAAATTTTGGAAGATTATTGTGAAAATAATTGTACTTTGTTTATCATGAAAGTGAATAAAAAATTTAAAAAGAAAACTTAGTAAAATATTATTTTTAAGTGAAATTTGTTATTATAATTATTTTTTATAATAGAAATGTTGATTATATTAAAAAAAGAAAATATATATATTATTTTTATATCTTAAAAGTTTATTACTGTGATTTTTTATTAATTATAATTTATTTTTATTAATATAATATTACCTATATATTAGTATTTAAACATGAATACTTTTATAAATAATATTGAAACATTACTTTATCTATGTATTATTTTAAATAGTTATTTATAGTTTTTTTTGTGATTATAATATTACTTTTCTATTATTAAAATTAAAGTTTATAATAAAAATATAAATAGGAGCAAAAGATTTGCTAATATTTGATTGAGATCCTTAAAATATAGTAAATTTGACACACAAAAATCCATAAATGGGATTTTTAGCATATACCATTATAATAAGTGTTATTACTCTAATACTAGATGTAGACATATGAAAAAAAAAATTGTTGTTGCAGCTTTAAAATATTTAAATTCTGTAAACTATACTATATTTATTAAAATTACAACAATAATAGGCATAAATATGGTTTTTTCTATTTCGGTGTAATTTTTTTTACGAAATTTTCATAATAGGTAGATTAGATTTTATTTTCGTTATGATTTTATTTAACTCAGAATAAAATCATACCATCCTTCACAACATCATCATGATTTATGGCAAGATTTCAGAACAATTCAAATCCTCCAATACCATACCATCTTAATTAATCCAAATTAATTATAAGTTTGTATTAAAATATTTTGAATTAAATATATTCTTAATAAATCCAAATTAATGCTACCTTTTATATTAAAATATTTTGAATTAAATATGTTTGTAATAAAATTATGTCAACTCAATACAATTTATTCATAATAAAAATAAAAAAAATTTACCATTCTAAGAATTTTGTGAAAAAATTACACAATGAAAAAAGAAAAAAAAAGAAACCTAAGATATGAATGATATTTTTAAACTCAACCATTTTTTTAATTCCAATTAAATGTGATCTTTTTTTCTCGTAAAATTATTGGGAGCATAATTTATATACTTAAAAATTATACATTGTAAACTCGTATAGTTTTTTTTTTATTAAGAGTTAAAATTTTATTAATCAGATTTTGCATTCTTTTTATTTTTCATTACTTGATGTGTCGTGAGCTGAAAGCAGGAGTCTTTTTTTTTATAAAATTTAGTCTCATATATTATGTGGTGAATCTTGAATATCTTCAAAATGGTTCATACCTTCATTAGCTACCACTTTCACAAAAGTATATATGGTATAAAATTAATTTTATATTGAAACTTAATTTCATATAAATTATATATGAATGAAAATTATTTTGTGTATTATTTATATAAATTAAAATCAACTGAAGATACAATTAGCAGAAACAATGACAACGCTGTTTCTGGCCAAAGACTTTGCACCGACCACCTTTTTCGCAGGGATGCTGCAGGCAAAGAGTATTACAATGAGCATCGTCACCTGTTCCCGGTTTGCAACTTTTTACCACGTTGTCATAGCAGCAAATCACATCTACACCATTATCTTTTACGTTTATCAAATCAACTAAATCGATCGTTTTCTCGTATCTTGATTCTGCTCCAACTATATTCACACACCAATTATACATTATTGTAACATCATGAGCAACACAATATGTACAATATTATAAGGATTTTTAACTTAACATGCATGATCTTAAAATTAATTAACCTTGTGTTCACTGAATCTGAAATGGTTAATGCATGGAAATGTAACCCTAGTCAATATATACTGAAGCAACAAAGATTTTATAACCAAACTTTCTTAGTTCTTCTGATCATGAAACTGATATTACCTAGCTAAGGTTAGAATGATGATAAGAGAGGAGAAAATCTATAGATCCACTCAACCTTAAACTTTAAATTCTAATCCTCATATTAAAGGAAAAAACCAGATTAAACTAGAGGAAGAAAATCTACAGGTAAAATAGATTACTAGAACTGATCAATTAGGTTTTTAATAAAAAATAGTAGAAACAACTGTAAATAATTTTTACTAATATCAACAAATCCAAAACTTTCCCTCCCAGAGATATATTCTTAACCAAAATTTGTTTTTTAATTAATGCGTCACTAGAAACTTTTCATAAGCATACAATTATATTGTCCTTTCAAAATCATTCCCATAAAGATCGATTGGTTCACTCAATAAATTTGATCATTTTGTTAATCAACAATTAAGAAAGAATTTCGTAAATAAGAATACACACTATACACAAACCCACTTACAGAGAATAGTACACCTTCGACCCTTATATTCACCCTGCTAACAGAATCAGAATTAAAAAAGACCACAACTAACAACATCATACATCAAAAAATTATAATTAACTCCCCATCAATTCTCCATTACAGGCTAACAATTATAAAACATTTTACATAGTTTTTTAAAAAACTGAACTAAACAAAAAAAATTAACATTCATAAACAAAATTTGATTACTCCTTCTTCAATGCCTAATTATACTTTTTTTAAATAAATTTGATCAATAATTCTAAATTATTAGGGTCCTTAAGAACAAGACACTGAGAATGGAACATTTATTAATTTCTAAAAATAACAAACAAAATTCATTTACTCATTCATAAATATATCACATTCATAAACAAAATTTAATTACTCCTTCTTCAATGCCTAATTATACTTTTTTAATAAACTTGATCAATAATTCTAAATTAATAGGGTCCTTAAGAATAAGACACTGGGAATGGAACATTTATTAATTTCTAAAAATAACAAACAAAATTCATTTACTCATTCATAAATATATCACATTCATAAACAAAATTTAATTACTCCTTCCTCAGTGCCTAATTATACTTTTTTTTAATAAACTTGATCAATAATTCTAAATTAATAGGGTCCTTAAGAATAAGACACTGGGAATGGAACATTTATTAATTTCTAAAAATAAGAAACAAAATTCATTTACTCATTCATAAATATATCACATTCATAAACAAAATTTGATTACCCCTTCTTCAGTGCCTAATTATATTTTTTTTAATAAATTTGTTCAATAATTCTAAATTAGTAGGGTCCTTAAGAATAAGACACTGGGAATGGAACATTTATTAATTTCTAAAAATAAGAAACAAAATTCATTTACTCATTCATAAATATATCACATTCATAAACAAAATTTGATTACTCCTTCTTCAATGCCTAATTATACTTTTTTTAATAAATTTGTTCAATAATTCTAAATTAATAGGGTCCTTAAGAATAAGACACTGGGAATGGAACATTTATTAATTTCTAAAAATAAGAAACAAAATTCATTTACTCATTCATAAATATATCACATTCATAAACAAAATTTGATTACCCCTTCTTCAGTGCCTAATTATATTTTTTTTAATAAATTTGTTCAATAATTCTAAATTAGTAGGGTCCTTAAGAATAAGACACTGGGAATGGAACATTTATTAATTTCTAAAAATAAGAAACAAAATTCATTTACTCATTCATAAATATATCACATTCATAAACAAAATTTGATTACTCCTTCTTCAATGCCTAATTATACTTTTTTTAATAAATTTGTTCAATAATTCTAAATTAATAGGGTCCTTAAGAATAAGACACTGGGAATGGAACATTTATTAATTTCTAAAAATAAGAAACAAAATTCATTTACTCATTCATAAATATATCACATTCATAAACAAAATTTGATTACTCCTTCTTCAATGCCTAATTATACTTTTTTTAATAAATTTGTTCAATAATTCTAAATTAATAGCGTCCTTAAGAATAAGACACTGGGAATGGAACATTTATTAATTTCTAAAAATAACAAACAAAATTCATTTACTCGTTCATAAATATATCACATTCATAAACAAAATTTGATTACTCCTTCTTCAATTCCTAATTATACGTTTTTAATAAATTTGATCAATAATTCTAAATTAATAGGGTCCTTAAGAATAAGACACTGGGAATGGAAATTTATTAATTTCTAAAAATAAGAAACAAAATTCATTTAGTCATTCATAAACATATCACATTCATCCATCATAAAAGATGTAAAGAATAAATAAGTATTCAAATCAAATCACCCAATATAATTTTATACCATGATTCATCATTATTTTTTTTCTCAAAATCAAATATTTGTCATATTTATATTTAGTAAATCACATCAATTTAAGCAGTATTTTAGTTGCTGTTAAAAAAAAAACAGTATTTTAGTTATAATTATTTTTTTCTCAGATTGATCTTCTTAAAAATATTTCAAAAATATATTTGTAAACTTGTTTTAAAAATAATTTTTATAACTTTTAAAAGTGTAGTTAACTTTTTTTTAATTTTTTAAAATATTACTTGTATGGATAGATGAGATGTCCATCCATTAAAAATATTAATATATAAATGAATTCATTTTTTTATTAAATAAAATGAATTAAGTCAGTTTTTTAATAAGATAAAATAGAGTAAAAAAGTTTTTATTCGATTCAAAATTTGATAGATTTAATTTTCACTCTAATTCCATTCATCAATGATTCTTGAACATCAAAGTATAGAAGAAAACCTTTTTTACTTCCTTAAATCATAAAAATTGAGTTACCTGAGAATAAAATGATGACAACAATGACAGCAAGGAGTAGAAGACTTCTGGTTGTTCTAGCCATCTTTCAATATTTCTATTTAATTGCTTTACAGGAATAGAAAGAGCATTGCCATATATATAGCCAGAGGGACAACTTGGCTTTGATGCCTTACCTGCAGAGAAAACTGCCTTCTAAGATATGTAATAAATAAATTTGAATATAAAACCTACAAACGAATTAATAAAATCATTTAATCTATATAACCTACAAACAATATATAGTGAAGTTATAAAAGAAAAATAATTAATTATGTTTAAACGGTTTTTTAAGGAAACAAAAAAACTTCATTTTCCTTGTATTTCAAAATTTTTTAAATGTTTTATACCTTCTTTTCAATAAAAACAAATCTTATAACATAAAAGGAAAAACTAACTTTATATATTATATTTGAAATTAGAATTGTAAACTGACGCAAAGTAAAAAAATGAAAATAATTAAATATAAATACACAAGAAACATAATTAAAATAAATTATTTTTTATAGTTAAAGTGAGCAAAATTATGAAAATTTAAAAAATATATAATAACTTACAAATATTAATCAAGAAATTAAAATTTATTTATTAAAATATGTAAAAATATACTTTATTTCATAACTTTTAATACATTTAAATAATTTCTAACATTCCTAACATGAGACCATATGACTATTTCCTCTTCCTTATATAAATATTTTCTTTTCTCTTTTTTTTCTTTATATAAATATTTTCTAAATCATATTTTATCATTCTCTCATTGGTATTATGTAATCGACCGACGACGAAGGCTGTACATTAAAAAAAAGTTGTTTTTAGAAACTAATTTATTAGTCTCTAAAATAATAAAATTGGTCACTAACTTAGAATCAAAGAGTAAAAAGTGGCTAAAATCTTTGTAGTTAATCCTAGAAACTAATTTAGTGACCAATTTTATTGAAACAAATTTAGTAACCAATTTCATTGTAACCAATTTCATTAAAATCAATTTAGTGACCAATTTCATTTAAATCAAATTAATGACCAATTTTATTGTAACTAATTTAATGACCAATATTTTTTACACATCACGTTTTTAGTTATAATAGTTACATTTTCGTCTATAATCAATTTTGTTTTAATCAAAATCCTAACATAAAGACTTCCTCGATCTATGTTGCAAGTTGATTCCTCAATTATCAACAGTGATATGCAAAATGTAGAATGTGTTATCTTTACTCCATAAAGTAACAAATAATCAATTCCACTTAAAGCTACATTCAAAATAATCGTTTTCTTGATGTCTGTGTATAAATATATTTCTTGTACCACTATAATCATATAAAAAAAAATCCCTTTGTTGTGCAAGGATTATTATCACTGATGTATTTATAAGAATAGTCTTTAATTCTTTGGTCAGGAAGACAATATTTCCATTATTATTTTATTATTATGATTTTTTTTTAACTCAGAATGAAATCATGTCATCCTCCACAACATCATTTATATTTATGGCAAGATTTCAGAATAATTAAAATCCTCCAAGTTGATTCCTCAATTATCAACACAGTGATATGCAAAATGTAGAATGTGTTATCTTTACTCCATAAAGTAACAAATAATCAATTCCACTTAAAGCTACATTCAAAACAATCGTTTTCTTCTTAATGTCAGTGTATAAATGTATTTCTTGTACCACTATAACATAAAAAAAAATCCTTTTTTTGTACAAGGATTATTTGATGTCAGTGTATAAATGTATTTCTTGTACCACTATAACATAAAAAAAAATCCTTTTTTTTACAAGGATTATTGTCACTGATGTATTCATAAGAATAACCTTTAATTCTTTGGTCAGGAAGACAATATTTCCATTATTATTTTATTATTATGATTTTTTTTTAACTCAGAATGAAATCATGTCATCATCCACAACCAACATCATTTATATTTATGGCAAGATTTCACAACAATTGAAATCCTCCAAGATCATACCATCTTAATTAATATAAATTAATGCTACCATTTGTATTAAAATATTTTGAATTATATATCGTCTTAATATATCCAAATTAATGCTACCTTTTATATTAAAATATTCTGAATTAAATATGTTTGTAATAAAATTATGTCAACTTAATACAATTTATCCATAGTAAAAATAAAAAAAATTACCATTCTAAGAATTTTGTGAAAAAATTACACAATGAAAAAAGAAAAAAAAAACATAAGATATGAATGATATTTTTAAACTCAACCATTTTTTTAATTCCAATTAAATGTGATCTTTTTTTCTCGTAAAATTATTGAGAGCATAATTTATATACTTAAAAATTATTCATTGTAAACTCGTATAGTTTTTATTTTATTAAGAGTTGAATAAAAAAATTTATCAATCAGATTTTGCATTCTTTTTATTTTTCATTACTTGATGCGACATGAGCTGAAAGCAGGAGTCTTTTTTTTTTTATAAAATTTAGTCTCATATTATGTGGTGAATCTTGAATATCTTCAAAATGGTTCATACCTTCATTAGCTACCACTTTCACAAAAGTATATATGGTATAAAATTAATTTTATATTGAAACTTAATTTCATATAGATTATATATGAATGAAAATGATTTTGTGTATTATTTATATAAATTAAAATCAACTGAAGATACAATTAGCAGAAACAATGACAACGCTGTTTCTGGCCAAAGACTTTGCACCGACCACCTTTTTCGCAGGAATGCTGCAGGCAAAGAGTATTACAATGAGCATCATCACCTGTTCCCGGTTTGCAACTTTTTACCACGTTGTCATAGCAGCAAATCACATCTACACCAATATTTATCAAATCAGCTAAATCCATCGCATCATTCTTCGTTTTCTCGTACCTCGATTCTGCTCCAACTATATTCACACACCAAATATACATTATTATAACTTCATAAGCAACACAATATGTACAGTATTACAAGGATTTTTAACTTAACATGCACGACGTTAAGATTAATTAATCTTGTATTCACTGAATCTGAAATGGTTAATGCATGGAATGTAACCCTAGTCAATATATACTGAAGCAACAAAGATTACAACCAAACTTCTGATCATGAAACTGATATTACCTAGCTAAGGTTAGAATGATGATAAGACAGGAGAAAACCTATTTTAAATTCTAAACCTCATATTAAAGGAAAAAACTAGACTAGACGCCAAGAGAAAGAACAAAATCTACAGGTAAAAATATGTTTACAAAAATAGATTACTATAATTGACCAATTAGGTTCTAAATAAAAATTGGTAGAAACATCTGTAAATTTTTTTTTACTAATCTCAACAAATCCAAAACTTTCCCTCCCAGAGATATATTCTTAACTAAAAGCTGTTCTTTTTTCAATTAATGCATCACACTAGAACTTTTCATAAGCATATAACTACAATGTCCTTTCAAAATCATTCTCATAAAAATGGGATCCATTGGTTCACCCAATAAATTAGATCAACTTTTTTTTATCAGTATAAAGAATTTTATAAATATAAATAATAAGATTATTAAATATATGTACAAAAATGCACATACATACCGTATATCATCAGTTCAAAAAAATATTCATCCTATTAAAAATAAGAAAAAAAAAAACATTTACTCATTCATAAATATATCACATTCATCAAAAATATTCAAATCAAATCACCCAATGTTTCTCAAAATCAAATATTTATGGTATTAATATTTAGCAAATCACATTAATTTAAGCAGTTTTTTAATTATAATTATTTTTTTCTCAGATTGATCTCCTTAAAAATATTTAAAAATTATATTTGTAAACTTGTTTTAAAAATAATTTTTATAACTTTTAAAAGGATAGTTTTAAAACTTTTTTTTAAGTTTTTAAAATATTACTTGTATGGATAGATGAGATGTCCATCCATAAAAAATATTAATATATAAATGAATTTATTTATTTTTATTAAATAAATTGAATTGAGTCAACTTTTTAATAAGATAAAATAGAGTAAAAAGTTTTTGATTCGATTCAAAATTTGATAGATTGGATTTTCACATAATTCCATTCATCAATGATTCTTGAACATCAGAGTATAGAAGAAAACTTTTTTTACTTCCTTAAATTATAGAAATTGAGTTACCTGTGAATAAAATGATGACAACAATGGCAGCAAGGGGTAGAAGACTTCTGGTTGTTCTAGCCATCTTTCAATATTTCTATTTAATTGCTTTACAGGAATAAAAAGAGCATTTTGTCATATATATATATATATATATATATAGACAGAGACAAAA
>Ga0209700_103136_pt1 | contig 32243 bp, 14 predicted proteins | sample SiratroredBW_FD_187528 | JGI IMG/M metagenome (GOLD analysis project Ga0209700, IMG submission 187528) | Root nodule microbial communities of legume samples collected from California, USA - Siratro red BW (SPAdes) (version 2) | ecosystem: Host-associated > Plants > Roots > Nodule | place: USA...
TTTTTTTTTTTTTTTTTTCATGAAAGCATTTTGTTTCATCAAAATTGGGTTGGAACCAAGTACCCACGGGCTCAAATTCAATTACCATTTCTTGTGAATCGAGGAAAGATTGTGACAGACTAATCAAAGCTACACCCTAAAATATTACATAAATAACTAGCATAGATCAAGCTTAGGTTCCAGAATGTTTAGCAAGTGCTCTCTAATGGTTTATTAGATGTTTTGTGGCTTTCACTTTCAGCTCATGGGTTAATTTAAAGGTCTACAAAAAGTAGATCTTTATCTGGTATGGAAAGGTGTACCTCAGAGTTATCTTAATTCTGCTTTAGGAGGATTTCTGATCCACCAGCTATTTATTATTTCCATCTCCAGTAGACTTCCACAGAACACAGGAGACAAAATTCTTAAACTAGATAAAAAAAATGTGTGCTGCCACTATTGCAATGTGTCCCGCATAATTAGTATTGATTATTTTGTAAGAAGCTACAAATCATTCAAGCAAGAACATGGGATTCAAAACAATTGCACATTGTGCAATATTGATAATTCACAATCACTAACAATTTTTTTGCATCATATCATAAACCATCATTGCAAATAAGTGATCCATTACTAAGCAATCTATAAGCTAAAGAAGTATTTTCTTCCTTAAATTTGTTCTGCTGAATGGTCCGTGGGCACAGTATGAACACATTAAATACACCACAGGAATTATTTTAAATTACTTAAAAAAGAATTAATAAAGGAGTTCCGCTTTTTTCTTCTATACATAATTTTACCATGAGCCTATGGGCACACAGTAGAAAGCTCTTCCATTAATTATATAACAAAATAATCATCAATACATTTTTTCTCTCCAACTCCAACCAATCACATCAAGTTATTGGGCACGTAAAAGTGGAGAATACCTTGTATCGTGAAGGCAAGCTTCTCATGAGCTTGACACATAAGCATAGACCTATAATTGTTGCCATACTACAATGTTCCACAGTTGGAGTAAATGTAATCCTGATGAAAAACCCAGTCACCATCAAATAAAATAAGGAAATTAACATTGCATAATACAGATTAAGTGTCAATCGGAAAATCTAGAAACTCGACAAAGGAATATAACAATAATAAAAATATTAATAATGATAATAATAATAATAATAATAATAATCATAAATTCCTAACATAATTAAGTTGGTCATCAACTTCAACTGCTTCCACAGTGATCACCTTAAGCTCTTCTAATGAGTACGGGTGCTCAGGATCCTTTATATCTCTTATATGATGTGAGAATGTTAAGAAAATATTGCAGTTATAGTTATAAACATTTCTTTTATTTTCCAAGTAATTACTGAAAAAATGAAATCTAAAAAAGGATATCAAAAATCTCTTGTTGGTCAATTGGTCCAACAGCATACTCATCTTGGAGAGCAGTTGGAGCAGTTCGAGTTCGACGCTCTTTCTTTTCATATATGATAGGATTCGCATTAATCAACCCAGATTCCATTTTGACCAAGAGTTGCAACTTGCTAGGTTAGAGCAACAATAAGAAGGACGAGGATTTAACAATTTTTTATCACAAAACTGAAAAATATGATAGCTGGGTCCTGGAAGGAAGGAACCTCAAGGTTCTTAATGAGACCTTTTCATTATGCTGCATTCAGAAAAAAATAACTACTAGAATTGATCCTGAGATTTAAAAATAACAATACGATTATGCGAACTCGTGATCACAGTTTAGTATGGTATAAAAAATCAAACGGAACCAAAGCATTGGAGCAATTTGGTTATAAGAAGCTAAACTTGTTTTAATGGTTCATAAACTAGTTTGGATTTTAATGAATTGGTTCAGCAAAGCAGCCCTAAAACGGTTCAGAGAACATTGAAAAAGAAGTATCTACTCATGTTGAAATAATTTACCCAACAATCATGCATAGATAAGATGTAATAGCAGAGAGATAAATGTGGAAAGGTAAATTTGGTTGGTATACCTATGATAGGTCAGAGGGAGATCGTTGTCAAAATGCCCCAACCTCCTCCTCCTTCTCCAGCAGTACTAGCTTGGTTTCCCGTAGGCGGCGACGGTGGCAGACGAGGCGATAGAACTCTTCCTTCGACTGGGCAACGCCGGTTCAAGGCCTTTGCAGTGAAGCATCACTTTATAACGAACTCAACAAAATTTGATACTAATATATTATTATAAAATTAAAAAATATTTAATTATAATTATATTTAAAAATCTCACCCCACCTAATCATAAGCTTTTTAAGTCTATTTGACTATCACCCTCTTCGTTATATATTCATATTTTTTTCAATTTTTTTACTTTGTTTTTCCAAAATTGAAAGTGGCACAATTAATTGAAACAGTGGCGCAGTGGCGCGTGCATTGCAGAAAAGTGCCTTCTATTGTGTTGCTTGAAAAGCAAATTTAGAAGCAAATAAATCAATGAAGAGGTTCAGCAAAACAGTTCACTTAGAAAATTGAAGTTTAGAAGTCGCTAATAGTTGATTTCAATTTTTTAGTACAGAACTAGTTCTCCAAACCTCATGAGGGAGGACCCTTGAATTGAATATTCTCATCAACAAAACTAGTTTTAACTCCAATAAGAGAACATTTCTTCTGACGTAAAGTAAAATCCATGCAGTGCAGAAACTTGATGAGGAGACAATGGTTTTGTTTCATGCTGTCATATATATATATATATAGTACATCAATGAGAAAACTAGATGACTTTGTATAAAGATCATATATTTAAAATATATTGTAAAATATCTAATGTTTCTTCCATTAACAAACACGTAAGTATACCTTTTCACAGTTCAATAATTACACAAGCTTTACATACCTAATCTACATGTCAGGTGACAGGCTACATAGATTCTGCCTCTGCAAATTTTATAAATAAATGAAAATCTGAGGCGGAAAATTGTAATGTCAGAAGTAAAAGCTATTTGCAATGCTCACTGCTTCAATGCCACTCTCCAACACAGCATGAAGAGAAATACAACTTTAAGTTCTAAGAAAGGAAGTTTAAAAGTATTTACATTTCACAACTCCCTTTGCTTCAATTTCACTCTGTGATGTGGAGTCACAATTTCAAATCCTTTTACTTATTTTCTCGGTATTTCATTGTACAATGGTACAAACAGATTTTGAAAAAGCTATGGAAGAAACAGGGTTGAAAACATGCATAACAGGTTACCATCACTTCTGAAGGCTTGCATCAAGGTAGAATGAGGGGTCAAGAAGACTATCCCTTTGCCAGCCGAAGAGGGTGTCTTCTACACCCTCCAGACTCAGACTGGAATACTGTAAAAATGATAATGTGATTAGAGATCAAATCATTAAATTATATAAAATCAATATAACTCTGGTATGTTGTTGTCATATCTAGCATTTCTATGTAGTCAGCAGAACAACAAAATAACAAAACTTACTAATGTGATTACTTTTACAATTTTGTAATCAACAAATCAAAAACTGATTTAAGTAATAGATATATTGAAAATATTGTCAATGAGATTAACAAATAATCCATTAAAAGTCGTATGACCATCTCCTTAAAAACTAAGTGTTTGAGTTGTTTAGTAAACTATCACACTTCGTTTTTCACTCTTCCAAATTACTAGGTTTCCACCAAGGAATATGTAATATCCAATAGGTGACAGAGTAATCCGTTCTATATATTTGAGTGACCTTTCGTCACTAGCCTAGCCTGGTACTTCTTAATAGTCTCATCAACCTAGTATTCTCATCAACCAAGTATTTTAACGTGATAACAAGAAAAATTACATTTACTTACACTAAGAATTCATAGGTAATGGACAAAAATCTGTAAATAATTCAAAATTACAGGAAGTGGGTTTACCTACGTACAAATTTTATTTACTAATTTTATCTATTTTGCATTCGTACATAATACTAAATTTAATTATGAATCTTTATTCGTATATAATAATTCATTAGTAACTTGAAGATTTCTAGTAGTGTGTATAAACACATTTACATCTTTACAGAGTAATATTTGCAAGTTGAGAAAATTGTAATTGAAAAGATAGAGAGATATTGTGGAAAATTAATTAGCACATGTAGAAGAGGCAGACAAATGGAAAATGCTCCACATCTAATTTTGATTCATCTTACTACCCAATACTTAGGTTTTGAATGTGAGCAAACTTTGTCCAGTCTTCACCTTATGGATTCTGACAACGCTGTTCAAGCAATGGACAATTCCAAATTTCAAGAGATGAGATGGATTTGGGGAAGTAAGAAACTGAGAGAGAGGAGAGGTGGCAGAGACCATTGTACTCCATCTTTTTCAGATTTGGAGAATCATGGATTATTAGAGAGGTGAGAAAACGTGGCAGCAAAACTTCACCGGAAAAACACTCCACATCCACCTTTTCAATCCACAAACTTTGAAGACATGTGTTGGCATCCAAGGCCTCTTTTAGGCGGCGATGAGTTTAAAACTTGAAAGAGACAGACGTATTACATTCGCAGGGAAATGATTCAAAGGGCAATTATCAATTATTAGACAGTAGAGACGATTATGAGCGTACTTCTGTGAAATTCTTCTTAGGTTTTGGCACCTTCTCAGTTCAAGTGAAAGGAGGTTTGGAAAGAAATCTAGCGGAAAGATTGTAAGAGAGTCGCAACAACCGCCAATACTCATTTCTTTAAGGAAATCGCAACGGGTCATGGGAATGTTCACAAGTGGACATGCATCAATTCTCAAGATTTCAAGCGACGATGTGTCCATGTTGTTTTCACTAATTATGAGCTAATCACATTCATCAATAAATAGGTTCTTTAACCGAAGAAGTTGCTCTGACACACCTTTCAGCTTGGGACATTGATTTACAGAAAGATATTGAAGACGTGGAAAAGAAGTAGTTTTACATTCCCATTCCTTCATCTTATAAAATTTCAATCTTTCCAAGTTCACAAATGAACAAGAGCTGCTCCCATAAAATTTAGCACCAATGCTCACTGTTCCATCAAACCTTCCAATCTCAAGAGTCTTCAGATACGACAAAAGTCCAAGGGGAGGCAAACATTGGCAGTATTTGCAGTCCTCCAAACGTAAAAATACCAAATTTGATAATGAATTATCGAATACCCAACTTGGGAATTGTGTATCACAATAGCTCCTGATTGATAAACGTTCCAAGTGTTCGGAAGGTTGTAGATTTTCGAGTACTTTCTTTTCTTTGCTTGTATCATCAGGGATGTGGTCAGACTTCCAATTTTACTCTAGTTCCACGAGCTGTTTATTTTTCAAATTTGCTTCTAATGCATCCAAACATTTTGTACCTCATTAATTGATAGCCTTCCACGAAGATTCAGTCCTTCCAGCTGCTTAGTACCAAACTCACTATTTATGTCAACAACAAACGTATTTAGTATTTGAAGATTCTTCAATTGTCCAAAATGCATTAGCATCTTTGTAAATTCAAGGCAATGCAATTTGGTGAGTTTATACAAATTTGAGGGCAACTCCTCCAGACTTAAACAATTGTTCAACTTCAGTATTAACAAGTTATATAGCAAATATATTGAGTCAGGTAGTTCTTGTATCTTAGTTTCCGAAAGATTTAATGAATAGAGATGTTTAAGATCTCCTATAGAATCTGAGACTTCTTTAAGCTCCAAACGACAGAAAAATAATACACATAAAAACTTAAACTTGGAGAACAAATCATGTATCGAAATTTTGAATTGCCAATCATATCTGCCAAAGTTAGTTCTCCCAATTTGTGTAATAGGAAGAAATGAACGAAGTCTTTTAGCATCAGTTAAACTCCCAAAACCATCAAAACATTTGACGTCATTGACGGCAAAGGAAAAATGACGAGTTGCTTTCGGTATACATTGGCCTTCATCAAATTTCAACCTAAAACAGAAATCCCCACAAACATATTTTGCCAAATCATTCAGAAGGTCATGCATCACGAAACGCCTGCTTAATTGTTGAAAGAAAGATCTTGACAATAGATCATTAAAGTATTGTTTTCCAACATCTTCTAGATGTCTACTTTGATGTGGGCACTGTAGAAAATTTTCGGCCAGCCACAACAAAATTAAGTCCTCTTTCACAAACTCGTAATCTTTAGGGAATAAGGCGCAATAAGCAAAACACCTTTTAAGATGAGAAGGAAGGTAGTGATAGCTCAGAAATAACGTAGGGATAATTTCACTGTCTTCTTTTGGTAACTCTTATATCTCGCTTTCCAATATGTTCTACCAATCTGAAATGGATGACTTTGTACGTAACAGGCATCCAATTGTTTTCAAGAGCTAGAGGTAATCCCTTGCACTTCTCAACTATCTTTTTACCAATCTCCTTTAACTTATCGTTCAAATCAAGGTTATCATCTTTTGATATGTGTTTTTCAAAAACTTTCCAACATTCATCCTCTCACAATTGCTTTAGGCGATGCACTTTAGACTGCATGATAGAAGCAACTTTCTCATCACGTGTTGTGACAAGAATTCTACTGGGAGCCTCATAGCTAAGAGGAGTTTGTACAGCTTCCCATTTATCTCGTCTTTGGTACCAAACATCATCCAATACAAAAAGAAATTTCTTTCTTGACAATTTTTCTTTCAGCTTGTTGTGAACCGTTTCTAAGTTTTCACTATCATCTTTTTTAGTGGTGATTGCCTCGAGAATTGCTTTTGTCACGGTCAAAACATTAAAATGATCTATAACATCAAAACATTACTAGTTTGACACCATTGTTCATATTATATTTCTATTTAACACTGTATTTCGTTAATAAAATATTATATATGAATAAAATAATATATTAATGTTAAATGGTGTCAAAAATGAATAGTGGTGTAAAAATATCACCATCCTAACTTTAAAGTCTTTATGACAACTCTTTAAGAAAAATGTTCACAGCTAAAATCCATGAATGGAAGTATACACTATTTTGAAACCAAAATTTTATACGTATTTAACTTTAATTGCTTGGATACTCTCTGACTTCAAAATATATATATATATATATATATATATATATATATATATATATATATATATATATATATATATATATAAGTATCTTTTCTGCATGAATTATATTATACTCATGTAAAATGCTCATACTTTCTTTATTCAATTAATTGGCTATGATGAGATAATTAAGCAAGTTTAGTGTATGCAGTCAGTAAATTTTAATTATCCAAGATTTGGTGGATTAGTCTTTTTATTCTCTGTATTGATAATTTTGCTCAACTTGGTTTAATAGCGGTTTCTTCTCTGCATTTTTGCTTCTACTCTGCTATTGGTTTAATGCAGTATAGAGTGAATTGATTGTCCTCAAGTGTACTAGTTACTATTATGTCATGCATGTTTAGTTATCCATGAAAAAAGTAACAATTGTTGAGTGTTTCTGATTAAAAAGATGTTGACAGCTGCAATCCATGAATGGATGTCTGACAGTACTTCGTCAATTATATTACATTCGTGCAAATTTACTTTCTTTATTCACTTAATTGGCTATCATGAGAAAATTGTCAGTTTACTATATGAAAAGTGGGATATATGAGAAAATTGTCAGTTTACTATATGAAAAGTGAGATATATGAAGGTGGAGGTTGATGAGGGTAAATCAGACATTGTATATTTTAATGAAGGGTAATTTGAGAATTTTAAAATTATATGAAGGTGGAGGAAGAAGGTATGGAGGTAGAGGAAGAAGCCGTCCGAACCGAGGATAGGTATTTCTTTTAGTACCTAGATATTTTCTATCTTTACCTCCATAGGTGCAGAAAAAGTCCAAATTATTTATAAGTTGAAAATACTAAAAAGAAATGAACACAATACATCAAAATGAGTGCTTGATCACATGTAAAATACACCATGATACGTCAAACTTGAAAGTTTGCATGGGAAAAGATATAGGAAGTGGAAGATCCAAATGAGAGAATTAGTTGAACTCACATGCATGGATTATGAAGATAAAAGTTTTGAAGGATGCACAACACACGTGCATTGGCAAGTGGAAATAAATGCAAAGCTCCCCCATTAAAGAAGTAAAAGAAAAAAGGAAGAAGCCAGCTCAACAATGCCAAAATATCCATAAAAAAAGCTATTTATTTTATTTTAAATTATATTTTTTAAACTATTTTTCGAACAATACTCTATATAAACTTTTTTTACTTACAAACTTATAAAGAGACCCAAGCTTTCCTTGCAAAGCACATAGCCTTCTATGTTTGTGAGTGAGAAAACAAAGAGGGCACAACAAAATGAAGAAGGGTCTCTCCTTAGTGTTGCTGATGATTCTGATCCACAGCTACTACGTTGTGAACGCCAAGTATGAGGGTTTCATAGGCAATAACTTGCAATCAGAGTTTTCATTTGATTCCCATGTGAACAGAATGCTCTATGATGTGAGCCTGTCTGTGTGTGGCAAAACAGGCAACAGAAACAACCAAGCTGTGTTTTGTCCAGAATTACTGAGTTATCGTAGCTGCTTGCCAGATGAAAATGGAGGTGGCCCTATAAGGCGTTGTGCTGATTACTCCAGGGGTTGCTAAGAACATATTTTATAGAGTTTATCATATGGAATAAATCTGAACTGTTGTTTTATGTTTCTGTCATAGTATCTGATGTTGTTTTATGTTGTTGTCATAGTATCTGATGGTGTATGTATGTAATAACTAATGCTTATAAGGTGATTGTATTATTGTGTATCATTTTGTACTAAAAGTGTATCAAATGTTGATATATAGAATAATTCCTGTGAGATGGAAAAGTTTCTGAGAAATAAATATGCAGTAACTGCAGGAATTTCCGGAATTTTTGTTTTCCATATATGTCTGACAGATTTGCAAACCTGAGTTGTGTTCAAGTCTAACTAGAGTAAATTATATCAGAATTTTGAGAAGAGAGACAAAAAGCATAGAAGTAACTAAAAGAAAGCCTTAGAATGAAGTCACTTATTGTATGAATTGATAAAAGTTGCAAGGGAAATGCAAATGCTCTTTATGTAAAGAGCTAGCTGTTTTTTAATGAAAAGTGAAGTATTAAATTTAATTGTCTTGATTATGGTTCTTGGATCTGAATTAAGTTGACATAAACTAATGATTTATCAATTCTATAGAATTGCATGAGTTTTAATATGTAAACAAAGGAAAATAATTGAAATTAAAAGGTTGAATTCTGATTTCATGGTCAAGACTTACGTTCAGATATAAAATATTCTTATAATATTGAGATTTATGAATCTTAATTAATAATGCATACAGAAATCGCAGAAGAATAACTCTTTCCATATATTTTTAGAAAAATAATGATGTCTACATTAATTGTGGCTAACGGAAATAAAAAATTAAAAAGTGGAGAGAAAGATAAATTCTAAGTTTGAGTCCCATGTAATAAAAATTAATATACTAACAACTGAAATATCAGTTCACAAGTATTTATTTGAAATTATTAAGATAGTTAACCTATATGAAATTCAAGTCTATGAAATAAAATTTATTCTTGGTAAAAAGTATTTCTTTGGCTTTTATGTTAAGCCCAGATTTAGCTAAAATGACATTTAATTCAAACTAAAAAAATTGAAAAAATGTAAAAATTTAAAGTTCAAGGCAGATATTTCATGAAACAAGTTTAAACTACATAATAAACTCGTTAGTTAAGAAACATAGATAAACAAGTTGTTTATAAGCTTGAGCTATTGCTATATTATAAAAATTTGTTGAGTAAGTAGAGTTCTTCTCATAACAAGCCTTCAGTTTTTCTATGTCATAGATCCAAGGCTTAATTTCAATTTTTACAACTCAATATTGGTAGTTCTACCAATTTTGTCATTGAACTCTTTTCATTCATTGTATCATATAAAGTCAAAATTAAATACATTTTATTAATCCGTCAATTGACAATCAAATCGGATAACATTACTAACAAAATATAAGTTAAACGTTCATCACAAACAAGTGAGTCAAAGACATCCTAGTAGAGCTTAGCTTCACATCCAAGTTGAATTGCAATTCACAATAATCTACAAAGATCATATTTTGATTCTAGGACCACAATAATCACCACAAACAATTCATTTTTAATTAACGTATAAACTAAATTTTCTGTTTCACTTTTCCTTCTTACTTTTTTCCTCTTATAAGATATTATGGAGAGATATGTCCACAAAGATCATATTTTGATTCTAGGACCACAATCCACAGGTATAATATACTCTGAGGTGGTCAACATAACATAGAAACGGAAAAAACTTCAATCAAAATGGCTTCTATGTCAAAGTTGGGTAGTACAATTAGAGTCACCAACCAACTAAACTAAAATAAATGGAAAACTTGTAACATAAATTACAATTTTCCTCCGTTTAAAATTAAAAAAAGATCCCACCTGGATATGGAATTCAGACAATTGTTTCGGTTGACAATGTCCTCACCGAACTACCAAACCTTGGGCTGTCTGAGACCCATCCTCCGTTATTTTGTTGGCCTGAATGGTACTGATAACATTTGCAATATTTCTCTGGAAAAAGGGAAAAAGTAATTACACAATATAGGCAATCAAAAACCTGTTATGCGTGTAGAAGCAATAATATTTCATCGAATTACTCAACAATCATATTGGTCATGATATTACAGATCATAAATTTAAGGCAATACTTATTATGTGAATGGATGCACAAAAATAGGATGACTAAAAATTATAGACAAGAAATTCTTTACCCTCAATGATCCTAGCTTAGTTCTTAGTGCATGCCATTCGTGCTGACCAAACACACGTTCAGTAGGATGACTGCACATTTAACACTTGCATTAAATCATGTATAATAGCTAAATAAATGAATTTTCAAATTGAGGGGAATATGATGCTGAACAGAAATCATTAAGGCTAACATGTCCATGCGACCCCAGATTAGCGTAAGCCAGTGGGATGCTGAAAGAGACAAGAATTTGGGGTAGAACATACCTAACAACTATTACTTGATTCATTTGGTCCATCTTACAGTCAATTAACTTGGAAGTTATTGCTTTAACCACCCATAGTTCCACCTCGTCGTCATTGATCTGAAAAGGATGTTGCAACATTCAATCATGCTAGAAAGAACACAAATACAAGCATAGAAATCAAACACCAATTCACCTGAAGTGTGTCCCTAATAAGTTCATATGGAATTTGGCATGAACCATCAGAGCTAAGATCCACCAATGAGAGAAGCCTCATTTTGGAAATGCATTCTTCATGTACAAGGCCTAAAACATCAAAACATTGTGATTATAAAATTAAGTAGAACAGAACCCTACACATGTGACTATTGATGAATATTAATAATTTATGAATGGTGTTTACCATAGCTTTTTAACAAGGTGGCATTTGCAGCATAATAGTCTATGTATGCATCTAGCCTCTGGGTAAGAAAAATCTTAAGAAGCTGATATAATGGAGCATATTTTTCATCCTTCTCCAGTTGCCCAACTGCAGGCAAGTCCAGTAAATCACACTACAACATGACAATCAACTTAGTGAATGCTCTTCCAGAACTTACAGCAGTCTAGGCCAAAAATTGCGCTAAAAATAGTGGGCCTAGATATCTAGAGTACAACTAATATAGTAATAATGATGAGAGGACAATAGCAAGCAACCCAAAAGACAAACAGAAGTTCCTTAGTGAATGCTCTTCCAGAACTTACAGAAGTCTAGGCCAAAAATTGCACTAAAAATAGTGGGCCTAGATATCTAGAGTACAACTAATATAGTAATAATGATGAGGGGACAATAGAAAGCAACACAAAGACAAACAGAAGTTCCAAATAATGATGACCTATAACAAGAAGAAAACATCCTTATCACCTTATGAGTTTTCGTACAAAGCAATAAATCACCATGGTTCAGTGTTTCATACCTCTATGTCTAATTATACACACACACAAAGACTGGAAAGTCAAGCACCTAAGCATAGGAAGCAATTGAAAAAACAAGTGAGGATATTACTACTGGCAACAGTAACTCCTAAAAATAAGTGAACAGTGCAGGTAGCTGAAGCAGTAAGATTATAAAACCTTTCAAGTATCAAAAATTCATGATTACAATAAAAAAAAGTACCTGAAATATGTCAGGTGCCCTCACAAATTCCACAATTGCACGTGTGGCCTCCTCCTTGGCTTCACTCAAAACGTTCACATCTTCTCCCAAAAAGGTCGTAAGATAATTGGTCAGGAACTTAAAAGCATCCTTTGACATGCTGAGATAAAATGAGATGCAATACTAATTATTTATATTAAAAAATGGAGATTGAAAGATGGATAGAAGATTGCTGTCTAAAGGGAGAACAGTACTACTGACAAGAAGAAACTTAAGTAGTACTCCCACTCCAAAGAGAGATAAGGAGAACACACATAAAATTGAGCTTAACAGGAATTCATTGCAGCTGTACCTTTTATTTTCCTTCAAAATATTAGAGAGAGCGAGAAAGAGCTCTCTCTGTTCAGGTATCCCAATTGTCCAGTCTTTCAAGAAGCTGTCTATCTTTTTGAATGAAGGTATAATGTATTCTGTGACTTTCCCATCAACAGCTAAAGTCAATACCTTCATGTAGACATAAAACTGGCAGTATGGAGTCTCCAAAAGATTGTACAGATTGATCAAACTGTAAAAGAAAAGAGAATATATTTTAAATCAATAATATAAATAGTTACAAGAGCATGCATACCAAAACTGTTAAACCAATTAGCATCTGATATTACATCTTCAATCGAACAGCAGGCTTTTCCTTTGGCTGCTGAACTATTTTTGCAGTTATAACTTTTACAATCTCCATCACTTCATCTGTATTCTCAGTCTTTGTGACAAGATTGCAGATTATAGTGAAGATGGACTCTATATCTGCTAAGAAATACCAGAACTTGTTAGCACAGTCACATTGGGATGGTAAAATTAATGGCATCCTATCACTCTGGGCAGTTCTCTGTGCAACAATAAATTTGATTCTAAACAAGAAAATGAGAAATACAGCGCCCAAAAACGGAAGCCACCAATGCAACATAATCAAGAAAAAAGGATTAGAGGATCACACATCAACGATACCATAATAAAGCGAAGTAGCCAAGTTGGCAAAAGATCCAACTCTGATGATTGCATAACACATACACACCATGTGTGATTTATGTTTTTCATCTATGGAACTAGAACCAAGCCAAAATGGAAGACGAATACAATACCACAAGTCGCACAACAGAGCATTCTACCTTTTTCTGAAACCTTTGAGAAAATCAATTCAGCAGAGGTAATCATCAATGATGCCAGCTCCAACCACTTTCCCATAACAATGAACTCTTGAGCCTCCATGCAGAGTCTACTAACTTGTGGCTCAGCAACCTGACCAACCAATATGGGAAGAACTAAATTCACAAATAATACAAGCAACAACTTAACAACAAAACAAAACACATGAGTGTACAGAGCAGAAATAGAACAAATAATGTATCATCAAACCCCGAAAATACAAAAACAGAGAGAAATGCTAGGAACAAACTCTCTTCCACTGATTGAAATTTATTAGAAATCAAAAAATTTGACGAGTCTCACAACTTATTTAATGACTATCTCTCCTGATTTTGTAGTTTCAGTAAATTTTGACCACCAAGAGAGTGTTTTAGGAAGAGCGTGGTCCTAGTACTCCTCAACATAAACCACAATAACATTAACAACAAAATTCTAATCCCATTAGGTGAGGTTAGCAGCATATATAACACTAACCATTTTACACATTAAACCAAATCTTTAGAGATATCATTTAGCATGTGATTCCTCTTAACAACTTCCTCCAGTGTCCTTCATGGTCCCCTCTCTCCTCTACGAGACTAAATGCATGCAATCTACCCAAAGTAAACGATTTTCTGTTATCTTTTGTTCAATCAGTGTCACATCAATAATACCTCCTCATAAATACTTATTTTCTTTTCCATTCAACCTATCAAACGAATCTAACAATTACATAACCATTCCCACCCTTTCATTTTCCAAACATGAACACGAATCCCGGAAACTTCCACAACATAAAATGACAATACAGAACGCTTTTTCGCACACCCCAAATGCTTGAATTCACTTTCTGAAGGCATGGAACTCAGAATCAATCTCAAGTCCCACAAAAAATATACATTTGCGATAATATTTTTCAATTAAGCATAAAAACCGAAACTTTTACAATTAGAATAAAGAAGGAAAAACAAATAATAAGGGTTTGGGGGAGAGGAAGAAAAATACCTCAGGACCGGCATCGGCCCAAGCGAGTTCAGAAGCGAATCGAACTACGGAGAGCGCCGCGTCTTCTTCTGAGGTTGGCACCACAGTCGCCATTGTTTCTGTAACTGAGACTCTGAGGTTGCAACCAAACCCGCGGCACAGAAGAAGAAAGGAAGAGGAAGAAGGTGTAACTCTTGAGTTAATCAATAATAATTAATATTAATAATAATTAATATTCTATAAATATTAATAAGGCTTTTTTTTTATGAATTTACCCATTTCACTCTTACTAGTATAACTTATTTTATTATTTTACTCTTTTTGAACTTTAGAACTTACTCTTTAAATTCAATTAACTATCTATAATAAGAAACAAATATTTCTAAAAAAATTGTAAAAACTATTTATTTCACAATTATTTTTTATTAATATACTATGCTAAATTTAATAATATTTTTTATCTATTATACTAATAAAGTGAATTATGTGTATATAATCTGTTACCATTTTACTTTTTAGATTAAAATAACTATATATAAAAAAATACCTATCTACAAAATAAATAAAAATTAATTATGACATAATTATAAAAAAAATTATATATTTTACAATTATTTTTTATGATTTTTTTATAATATAATAATATCTTTTATTTTAATAGTTATTTATAAATAAGAATACACTATTTAATATTTTTTAAGATCATTTTTAATTATCTTCTGATAAATAAAAATTAACTTATTTATTTAATAACATAATTAATTAATCTATTTTTTATTTTAAATAATTAAATAATTTATCTTTGAAAAAAATGAAAATACATATTTTTTAATATGTAAATCAAAGATGGGAAAGGGAAAAGCAGTGAGATCGCGTAGAGATGGTAGAAGGTAGAGGGTGTTGACGAGAACTGAAAGAGAAGGTGGAAACCAGAGAAAGACATCAACACAGATCTGTTGGTGGTGTTGGAGAACCATTGAACCTCGACAATGGTCACCCAGGTGCGTTCTGCATAAATCTGTGACCTAAAAATCGAAAATTTCATTCTAGTGTTTTTGCTGAGTTCACTCCAAAAAAACGATTCTCCATGCATATTGATAACTTATATGAATGATGTTTATGGTAGCTTTTCAACAAGGTTGAATTTGCAGCACCATAGTCTAAGTATGCATCTAGCCTCTGGGTAAGAAAAATCTTAAGGAACTTGATACAATGGAGCATATTTTTCATCTTCTCCAGTTCAAGCATGTCCATTAAATTGCACTACAACATGACAATCAACTTGGGGAATGTTCTTCCAGAACTTACAGCAGTTCAGGACAAAAATTGTATTGGAAACAATGGGCGTAGATATCTAGAGTACAATTAATAATGATGAGGGGATAATAGAAAGCAACCCAAAGACAAACTGAAATTCTATATAATGACGACCTATTACTTGAAGAATGCATCCTTATAACTTCATGAGTTTTAGTACTAAGCAATAAGTTACCATGTTTCACTGTTTGATGCCTCCATGTCTAATTATATCAGGTTAATTTTTAATTTTTCTTGTTTATGATGATAATTGAGTATCACCCTTTTAACTATTAAAGAATGTCCCAATATCCTTGAAGTATCAGAAAAAACAACAGCCGCCTAGCCCAAATATAGTGAGACTAAACTTTTGAAGCCACCCAACCTGAAGGCCATCCTCTCATCCACACTCACACAGGCGATTATGCTTGTTTCACTCACACCATGCTGTCTTCTCATTTGTTTCCCTTGATCTGAAACCTCTGTTACTTTTGTTCCAATGCCAATTCTCTAGAAGTCATACACTATTGCACAATAAGCACAGAATTGGACATGAAATTCTGGGTAGGTTAGTCATCAGTGACAACATCAGTTTATGTTTTGATAATTGGATCTTGTCACTGGTATTGTAGATTGTGGACTCCTTTTTCTTATTTTTATTAGGAATTTTATTTCATGAATGGAGAAGTTTCGCAGTATAAATTCTGGGTAGTTTAGTCATTAGTGACAAAATCCTTTTATGTTTCAATGTTTGATCTTGTCTAGGTATTGTTGCTTGTGGACTCTTTTTTCTTATTTTTATTTGGAATTTCAGGAGAGGAAATGTTTCAGACTATAAATTCTGGGTAGTTTAGTCATTAGTGATAACATTAGTTTAGTTTTCAAAATTTGGTCTTGTTGTAGATATTGTTGCTTGCGGATTATTTGGAATTTATTTGAGGATTAGGAAAGTTTCAGATTATAAATTCTGACTAGTTTAGTCACTAGTGATAACATTAGTTTTTTGTTTTATTTCAAATTTGATCTCGTAATAGGTATTGTTGCTTACAGACCTTTTTTTCTTACTTTAATTCCGATTTGTTTCAGGTATGGGAAAGTTTCAAATTATTATTGTGCTCAATTGTTCTCTGCAAACTTGCTTGAATGTGGGGAATTTAACAATGTGTGTTACAAGTGCACATCCATGAATACTTTGAATCCTAACACACCAACCAGAATGTTGTCTAAAAGAAAGCCCCTTTACAGATTCCCGCTCATTCCTGTGTCTGTCCTTGTCATATGCCTCTCGTTCTTGTTTTTGTATCACTACTATGTCAAACCTAATTCTGAGTTCTCTAGATTGGACAATATTTCAACATCTCATACCCCTCAATGCTCCAGCCAAACCCTCACCTTAGGGGAGAAATTCATGTGGTATGCACCACACAGCGGGTTCAGCAACCAACTTTCAGAGTTCAAGAATGCTGTTCTAATGGCTGGTATACTGAATCGAACTTTGGTGGTTCCTCCTATACTGGATCACCATGCTGTTGCTTTAGGTAGCTGTCCAAAGTTTCGGGTTTTAGATCCAAAGGATATTCGGATCTCTGTTTGGGATCATGTGATTGAGCTTGTCCAGAGTCGAAGGTTAGTAAGTTTTGTCACGCATTGTCAATTAATGATTTGTGATTTTCTGGGTTTTAAATACCACTGTTATAGTAATGTAGCAATGCAGAGTACACCATGCCCTGTACAAGGGCTGCTATAGCATATCAGTTTAGTGTAGCGGCTGTAGCAGACCAAATAGCATTTGTGAACAATCTCGATAGCTACACTTTTGATTCTAAAAAAGGTTCCTCTAAACAAAGACATCAGGCTTTTCTAGAGGTTTATTTTTGGAATTTAGTTTCCAAAATTGAAACTATAGATGTAATAATATTAAAAATGATAAAGCAGACTTGATTTAGAAGATGATAATTGATAATTCCTGTATATGAAACTTGTGCTTGATTTTTATTGGTTTTTACATGTATGTTTTGTTTAAGAGTCAAACTTTTGAGTAATTTTTATCATTTTTGAAAGTTTATTTGCATGTACATTATATTAACTAAAAAATTTCAAACTAGTGGCTATCCTGCTAAAGCATTTTTGGAGCCAGCCACTAAGTGCCGTTATTTTGGGATTTAAATAGTTTTTTAGTGAAGAAAGCTGGAAGTGATTCTTTGGGTATATACTTGTCCATATGATGAAGATGAGATTGACTGGATCTATTAAAATTTGATTTACTAAAGTTTCTTTTAAATAAAAAATGAACAAGAAAAATAAGTTTGCTATGCTCTCTTCAGTGTTAATAAATGATGAGACACAGGTCATAATTCATTTAGCATAACTTTGAGGAAAGTTAAATTCTAGTCTTGGAGGTATAATATTAATCTCTTCGCGTCCATCCAATGCATCAACCATAGTTATTATTACAAAGCCCTCCTTTTTTTTTTTGTATGATTTGTTTAGCATAACTGTTTTAGCATTATAAACATTATTAATACTCATGTTCCCATCAAGACAAATCTCTCCCCTTCCCCTATTCCTGCCTATGTATGTAGGATATTATAAGAAATGACGTCTCTCTTAACAGTGGGATCGGGAAAAAATGGTCATATTTTAAGCTATTTTCTATTACAATCAGATACTGGCCAATTCGTTCCTTACAGTACCATGATTTTTACGTTACAAAAATTTTTTTATAGTTGCTGGCTTTTTGGTTCATATATGATTGTTGAAGTCCCTTTTATATCATAATAATAAGGGCATGAATAGCTTTCTTGCGTGGTTTCTGTATCATTGAAATTTTATATATGAAACTGCATTTCACTTTATTTTCTGTATAAATATTCATTTTTCTTGCAGGTATATATCCATTGCTGAAATTATAGACATCTCATCATTCGTTTCTTCCTCTCTTGTTCGAGTGATTGACCTTAGGGATTTTGTGTCGATATGGTGTGGTGTCAGCTTAGATTTGGCTTGCACAACAGATACAAAGCTGCATTCCTCTGTTTCTAAAAGCCTTAAGCAATGTGGATCTCTGCTATCTGGGCTCCATTCTAATATTGAAAAGTGCATATATGCTGTCAATGAGGATTGCAGAACTACAGTATGGACTTACCATGAAGATGGCCATGGAGACGGCATGTTAGATTCATTCCAACCCGATGAACAACTGAAGCAGAAAAAGAAAATATCATATGTTAGGAGACGGAAGGATGTATTTAAGACTCTAGGACCTGGTTCTGAAGCTGAATCGGCCTCACTGCTGGCATTTGGAACCCTTTTCTCTGCCACATACAAAGGTTCTGAACTATACGTGGATATCCATGAGTCTCATCAGAATCAGAGATTTCTATCATTGATGGAGAAGATTAAACATCTTTCCTTTGTCCCTGAAATTTTGATAGCTGGAAAGGAGTTTGCTAGACAAACCATAAGGGCTCCATTTCTTTGTGCACAACTCAGATTGTTGGACGGGCAGTTTAAGAATCATCAAAAGGCTACATTTCAAGGATTAAGGCAAAAACTAGAATCTTTGGGGAAGGAAGGCCCTCTACCAGTTCATATCTTTATAATGACTGACCTTCCTGGAGATAATTGGACCGATACTTACTTAGGCGATTTAGTTAATGAGAAACATAAGTATAAGGTATATTTTTTGAAAGAGAATGATAAGCTGATTAGGCGAGCAGCTATAAAACTCATGACAGCTGGTCATGGACAGAGGTTCCTTTCAAATTCATATAGTACAATTGGTAAAAAGTATTGTTCCAGTCAGAGATTACCAGATTTACTTCTTTATGTCGAGCAGAGTGTATGCAGCTGTGCATCTCTCGGTTTTGTTGGAACACCTGGGTCTACAATTGCTGAAAACATAGAACTCATGAGAAAATTTGGCTCAAGTTCTGAGAAATGTTGATGGTTTTGTGGAAAAGCAGTTAATGCTAATAGGGTTTTGAGGATTGATGGGGTAAGAGTACAATCATGTTTGTCCTAGAAGATGGGTGAATGCGCCATGTTCTGAGATATCTATTCTTTCCTCAAATTTTGATGATTCGTCAGCAAGCAACCATCATTTGTTAGGAGACAGACACTCTACAGTCAAGAGCATTGTTATTATTTTAGGTATGAAAGTCGGCTATGCGTGTTCTTTCCAAAAGGTTAAGGAGTGTACATCTTATTGCCTGATTAAAAGAACATTTTTTCCTATAACAATAGTAATTTCTTCACAAATCACTTTTGGAAAGCACCTGAGAATTTGTTTTCACCAAAAACTGAAAATGTTATCTCTCCAAGCATACTTTCTCGATGCCAAAAGCACTCCTTTTTTTTTTTTTTACATAAATAGTTAATTCAGAGTCACCTATTGTTTGATATATACTCATAACCAGAAGTATGAACGAGGGAGGAAAAAGTAATTTAAACCATGATAGAAATTAGCATTTCTTGAGATTTCTGTTAACCTTGTTATTTTTACATGCTTTCAAGTTTAAGTTAGTTTGTTACATTGGGACTTGCTTTGTTTCTTGCTTTCACTTTTTACCTTGTTCTACTTTTAACTTGAGGCAGTGTACTAGATTGTCATTGTTTGGACCATGACATGTCCTTTTCCCCAACAAGCCCGCCCCCCTTTTCCTCTTCTATCTTGAGTTGGAGTGGAGCTGGTACCACCTTGTTTATGACTTCACAATGGCTCTAATGCCTGAGAGTTTGCGTCTTCTAGAGCAAGTTGAATTGCTACTTTGTGTAAGACAATGACACTGCTAAATTGTTTCCAAATCAAGGTGTAGGTGTGCTTGAGTCATGCTGATTTACAAAAGTATGAATGTGTAGTCCCTTCTGAATTAGAAAATAATGACTAAGGATTTGTTTGGATACTTACTTTTCTTCCTTATTTCCTTCTAAAAGTACTTAAGGAAAAATTTATCTTCTAAATAGATCACGGGTGTTGTGGAAAATGGTTTGATTTGAAGCAAACCATGCTAGTTTCCACCACAGAAATCAATTAGTTTAAAATAGTGTGATTGAAGTTGCGTACTTTTTGATAACACCACCTCAACAACATGCTACTCTGTATTACGCTTAAAGAAATTAGTTAGTATTATAACTGTTGGGATCACTGTGCCCTGTTTGGTGTTGGCATTTGCTTACTCTGCAAGGTGCTAAGACACTGTCAAATGTCAATTCCTATACTACTATTTGATGTCTGCCCTCATGGATCACCGTCTGCCAATTATTAAAGATATAAAATTTGCAGAATATGACTAACTTTACACGATATTGTGCAGATTGAAGCACAGCATGTTATAATTTCCTGACAATATTTATGGCATCAGATCAGTTCAATATTCTGCAAGAAGAGGATGCTATGCCAAAATGGGTTACTATTAGAAGGAACGACCGCATAATACATACTACACCTTTTAATTAATTTGCGGTTAAGAGTGTTTTCGCATCTCATGTATTAAAAAACCACATTAAAATATAGCATCCTAGAACATTTCCTTCATCCAACAGTAATTGCCTGACAGTGTAAGGAACCTAGTATCGAACCAAGCCATTTTACAGTATTTCAGTTTCTCATCAGAACAAAACTTAGTGCAGTACATTATAAGAAACATATTTTCAATTAGACTTTTATTTCTATAATTATTTTTGTTATTAAATATCAATTAGTAGTATCGGATAAAACTCTAATTCTAAATGAAGATTAACCCTGACGAACTTATAGTATGCTTAAGAAGTTGAGTTGAGCTTGACTTTTAAAAGTTCAGTTAAAAGTGTGTTAAATATAGTTTGATTTATGTTTGGTTACTTTTAAAGAATTTATGAATTTCAACATTGTTAGGTTAAAGGGTAATTGTAGAAAATTATAAAGAAGAGAAAATTTTTTGGCATTAATAGAAAAGCAACACATTGTTGATTTTCATTCAACCTCTATTCACCCCAAAAATCTGGTTATTTTTTATATTTGATCTCCATTTTTTTATATATAGTTGTGGTATTTGTTGTTTCAAATTTAAAATACAAAAGTAAAATTGCAAATTGAAATGAAAATGTCAAATACTAAAGTGTAAAGATAGGCCAATTAGGCCAATTGTAGAATTTATTTCAAGTTCTGAGAGTTGCATCATTACCAAAACCCATTTGGCAATGTAGGGTTTACAGTGAGTTAAGCAATTCTAGTCAAGTTAGTTGAATAGTTTGTTCTCATTTCTTAAGTTTGTTGTCAATTTTCTTCATTATTTTCATTCCATCGAGACACTAAACAAAATTAAAGAGGTGCACAACGTTTCTAAAACTAGTCTGAACAAAAACATACCAAACATGAGCATGAACTACAACATATATTGTTTGTGTTTGTTTCTTTCCTCTAGTAGCACAAAAGAATTTGCCCCTTTTTACTTTTCCAAGCTTTGGAAAACTCTTCAATCTCATACACTATACTATTGAATCAATAATCTTAAAGAAAAATGGAGTCATATGATAATAATAACAAGTCATATATATATATATATATATATATATATATATATATATATATATATATATATATATATATATATTCTATACGGAATGCTTTTTTTGGTTAAAATTAATTTTTATACAAATTAAAAAAAAAATCTAGAGAAGTTTTTAAGAAATTTTATAAATTAGTTTATGCATAAGTTAGTTTTAGTTTAGGACTTTTTTATTTCTCTCTCTTAAAAAAATCTATAAATTTTTTCTTTCAAACAATAGAATTCATATACTTGTTACCGATCATATCTTGTTGATGAGAAACATTAAATAATTAAAAACTTTCTGAAATAACATAGATAAACTAACATTCTTGAACCATGAGTTTAAATATTAGCTCTAAACTACTTCAAAATTAAGGTTTATAAATAAGAGACTAAAATATATATACGAATTTCATAATTTTTTTTTACTTAAATGAGATGACATCGTAAAAACTAGGAATCAGGATTATTAGAGAACAGACAAAGGCGAAAAGAGATAAAAAAAAAATGGCAAAGAAAGAAAATATATGGAAATAAAAAGTGTTTTTATTTTAAAGAATGCTATTAAGAAAAACTACTTTTTATATATAAAGTTTTAAACTAATTAACCTTTTTTGAAGATTCTGAAAAAAAAAAAATCTTATGATATAGTACTGTAAAAGAAACTTGATTTCACAATTCAAATAAAAAAAAAATGTATTAAACCACACCTTAATTTAAAATTACCAATTTCAGTCTCTTACATTAGTTTTCCAAAAGTACCGTTACTTCAAATATTTCAAAAATTAACTCCGTTTTTCTAAATAGAGAGGAGGAATGGAACTGTCATAAAAATTGATTCCACTCATAACAAAAATACATTCACCGACACTTTAGTTCAAAAAACACCAACTCTAATCTGTCATAAAAAAAAATTTCAAACAAATACTGCAACTTCCTTTAAAAACCTCAAAACATAACTTCGTTATCTGAATAGAGACAAAAAAACCACTAAAAAAAAGAACTTGATTTCATAATGGAACTTTAGCTCATTGGCACAGTAAATTCATTAACTGAAAGCCACACAATAGCACAGAACAACAAACCTAGAATCAGCTTAGTTTGGGCCATGAAGCCACACCAACATTGTGAAGAGGTTCAATAGCACAAGAAAGTTCACTGGTCTAAACACAAGGCAATGACAACACTATCTATTTTACACATGATACATCATCACATGGTAGATTTGAATAACATAGATGAATTAATTAGTTCCCTGGAGGACCACCAAAGAGGTATCCCAAGGAAGATCCACCACCTGGGGCAGCATGAACCTTGGTAGATGGTCGATCCTGCACCCCAAAAGCAAACCATGATTAAGAACAATTCCTAAAGCATCATACCAATACAAGGTTAGTCATGCTAGATTTTAGTACTTTTTCTCCCTGAACAACTTATCATCATTGCACAAAGTACAGTACTTGTAAAGCATATATAACATGCATATTATCTCTTATAGATAAAGCAAGCAGGGGAAGTATTATAATTGATGTCACTCCTTCCAACCATGCTAAAGGTCTAGCTTAAGCAGAGAGATCTGAACTATTCTTAAAGTTTTGAATAGTTTTCACTAAAACTTTATGCAAAAAGGATCTCCTCCAATGTAGCACTACTGCAATTAAAAATCCTTTTTTACTTTTAGAGTTTGTTTTGCCCCATAATTTGTCAACACTAAACTTGCAACTTCACTACTTTTAACTGGATATTACTAGGAAATGCAAGAGGAGACTAAAATGCATCTACTTTACTATGAAACTTTCTAGTACTTCCTAGGCTCATATAAGTGGAAACAAACAAGAATGTTTTAAAGAAAAATTAAAGGAAGGGCAAGGGCTAATTATAGAGTAGAGTTAAAATTAAAACAATCATAATAGACAAGGGCAGTACAGTGAGAAAGTTGCCACAGTTTTGGCCATCAGCACGATGGTAATTGTTTTTGAGACTTCCGGGAATTCCAGCTGGAATTTGCTTTTCAACTGGTGCTGGACTTTGCTTTTCAACTGGTGCTGGACTTTGCTTCTCAACTGGTGGTGAAGGAGCACTAGCATTTTGAGTGCGTGCACCATTTGCAGGCTGGTTAGCACTGACATTGCTGGCAGGCTCCCCACTGCCAAAGAGGTAACCCAAGGAACTCTGACCACCACCAGCACTCACACCGCGACCCATTTCCCCTCTGTTTGGTGAGGCTAAACAACCTAAATAGCAGCATCAAACTCTTTGTCACAAGAAATTTTACATCCAAAATTCACAGAATAACAAAACAGGCTCAAATGTAGCAGATAGAACCAAGAACCATCAAAAATCAACAAAAAGCAATAACTACCAACAACTGATTGCATATTCAAACCAGTGAAGTATCTCTTATGTACCTCAAAGTAAATAATTTGATTAGTTTTTGAATGAACACAGATAATTATTATACATTAATAAAGAAAATATAAACTTTCAATTGCATACATTCTCCATCTATCATCAAAAAACCACAGTATTGAAAGCTTGTGAGCATGTAGAATGGAAAATGCAGATGTAAAAAATGAAATGAATAGGGAAATCAAAAGTTGAAAAATTGGGAAAATTTAAATCTATGCATGTAGTGGTCATGAAAAAGGTTTTCATCTCTTACTCAGAAGAGTAACGCCGAGATGAACAAATACTATTTTCCTAATACAATCTTGTATTCGTACACATTTTGTGTAGAACATGAACATTTTATTTTGAAACTATATACCCATTTTATTTTGACACAGACATAGATCTCAATATCCTTTTTCTTCATCAGATGAAAAGGGCACTCCTAAATGAAATCAAAATTTATCCCATTGAATCCATTTTATTTTAGTCTCGAGACGTTTCTTTCAGCACAGATCAAGCAAAACCAAACCATTCCAGGGTCAGACCCTCCTGATCTTGCCATGCTCAAAGTGCATGGACTCAGAAAACTTAAAGGCACAAAATTGAACAGGAAAACCGGTGAAATCAGATCCTAAATCTCAAGACAAATGACCCATCAACAAATCAGAGCTAAAGAAGCCATTTTTAAGCGATTCAAGCATGAAAAACACAAACTAGAACACCCCACGACAGGATTCACAATCCAGGTCACAACCCACCACTCCAAACAATAAAAAACTAACAAATCTAACCTTAGCGGTAAAAAAAAGCCAAACCCCACCATTTTTATTAGCAAAAATGACCCAAAAAAAGCCAAATGACCACCAACAAAATAAACCCATTAATCATGCAGGAAAAAAAAATGTGCCAGAAATCAAAGTACATAACCATTTATTTCAAAGAACATCATGAGCCAACAAGAAACATTATCATCGTACAGTATTAAACAGCACATGAAACATAGATGATTGAAACCCAGAAAGGAAATTAGACAGTACACGAATCACAGCGTGGAACGAAATGGAAACGGAGGAAGAAGTGAGATCTGAAGTTTGCGTACCTTTGTTGATGCTGTGACCACTCACTCGCTGATGGCAACCGAGTCGGTGACGTTAGAAGCGAGGCACACTTTGTAACAGCTATGTGAAACAGATATTTATAACGGAGCCATTTTTTTTTTTCAAAAACAATTTTTTTTCATTTAATAATCACACCTGTTAAGATTCGTGAACCCTTTTATCAAACTGTAAAGTTTGAACACTAATTCAACACAAAATTGTAATTTTTTAAAATAAATTTACCGTTAAGTTATAAACCGAGAGAATGATTTTTCATTAGATTTAACAATAAAATGTAATTCATACACTTTTTACATATTTATAAATAAAAAAAATAGTTGTTATTAATGAATTACATTTTCAATTATTTTCTAATTCGTTCGTCATATTATCAGTCTAATTTTCCAATGAAAATTGGTCATAAACAAAAAAAAAAATATTTCATATTAATAACACATTTATAAACACAATTACCAATTTATCTATATTTAAAATAGTTATTTGCTTGTTTTTAAAGAAAAAGATAAATGGTTTTTAAGCATTATTCTCCAATGACATTTGAAATTTGATTTTGATAGCATATAAAGTAAAAGTTGAAATTTGATTGGAGAAGAAGAGTAATGGCTATAATGGTGTACATAAGGTTTGTCTTTTTTAAAATTTGAAAAAATTGAAGTGTGGTTGTGGAGCAAGGTGAATCAAGTGAGCTGGATTTTGGGCCCACAGCAGAATCAATGGATGGGCCATGATCCATGTCTGCCAACACAATAATGTTCCTCACGTGCATAAGTATTGGTTGTCGTAGCAGTGGTAATTCCCAAGTCAATTTTACTTCATCACAACGTTTCATTCATCAAAGATAGCCGTTATAAATCAAAAGACAGGACAAAAGATAGCCGTTATTATATTAGTTTTTAGTTTTTTTTTTTATGGATTTTAATTTTAAACTTTCATAGTTTTAATTTTAATATTATAAATACGTTATTTACTATTGTAATAGTGATAGTAATAATGACATCAGTTATTGATAAGCATAATAATGAAAATTATGATAATCATAAAAAATATAAAATAACAACTACTGTTATTAATTATTAAGAAAACTTACAAATTGGGATGGGATGGTAAAGGAAAGGTGTAGATACATTAAATACTTTTTTATAAGAAAATAAAAAATGATCAGATATATGATATTATCAAATATTAAAAAAAACACATTTTTTTAGTCTCAAATATAACAAATTAGAATTGTACACATATTAATTAATAATTAGATAAAAATTATATAATTATTAAAAAGAGTAAAAGTATATGATTTAGAAAAGTTAATTAAGTTTTAAAGTTACCTAATAAATTTTCTTGTCAATTAGCATTATGGATGTTAAAAAGTAAATTAAAGACCATAAAATAATAATGATTGTTGTTGAATTATTTATACATGGAGACTTGGAATTGGTTTAGCTATAAAATGAAAAAGTTAGCAAAGCCAAAAGTGAACTACATGATAACAACCAAAAATACAAAATCAGTTTATAAATAGATTATTGAGTTAAAAATGTCAGATGGTTATGTCTCTAATGTTGTAAGATATACATATCATATAAAAGAAGAATGCATGTGTCAAAGTATTCTATTTGTTGAATATAATTTGATTATAGATCCGTATGTAGTTTATATAATTTTTGATATGTTTGTATTTGGTGGAATTCAATTGTTTATGGATTGTTAATTAAAATATTTCTTTTTATATACATTTTTCTCATGTTAAAAATTAATTTTAATAATTTATCCTTATATCTATTATTTATATAACAATTGTTATGATTATACTATGTATATAAACAAATATATGTATAGATATAGGAGCAACATCTGAAATATATATTAGAAATTTATTTTAGACAATTTTTTCTAGGAAAATATACTTATATATATTTTGTTATGTTTAAGTTGTATTTTGATACTGTATGTGTTTGTGCTCTTTTTGTTAGATTTACACTAAAAGTAAATAGTTGTTTGAGGGCGTTAGTTGATAAAATTATTTAAATGTTAAACAACCATGTTTAATGCTGGCTAAAATTTTTGGATTTAATATCTACAAAAACTCAAAACAAATTATTGACATAGAATAACATTTACGTTAATAATAATAAAAAATCACTATAAACATTGACAAAATAAATAATTATGACAGACCTCAATTGAAAAAAATATTAATATTGTTCACATTCATCAAAAAAATAGTCTCCTTAAAATTGATCCATCACATTCTAGTTAATACGAAAATAATAGTAATTTATAATAATAATAAAAACAAAAATAATCCTAATAATTTAAATATAAAATAACTCCTAACATCAATAAAAAAATCCTAGTAATATCAGTAAAAAAATAGTCATCTAAATAATGTTTCAGTCTTAATTATGTCGACAACTTCTAAACTGAAATTAAGTTGAGAAAAAAAATATAAAGAGAAGACACATAAATTTAAAAATATAAAATAATTTCAAATTTTTATCTTTTGACAGAATTTAAAAATTTATATTTTTAACTAATCTATTTATTCTCATAAAATTTATAAAATTGCATAATTTTAATTTCTTTTAAAATTCTTTACCTTTTAACAACATGAAAAGTATTTTAAATTCTCCACATAAATGAATTACATTATTAAGATTTTCCATACAAAAATTATTAAGAATTTGATGAAGAAATGAAACAATCACATAAAATTGAATAAAGTAATCAATTTTATTATAAACTATGATTGTTATAAGACAGCCAATTTGATGATACTAGTTTTAATGCACATATTTCTCTTATTATGTTGTTCTTTTATACATAATAAACTTAATCTAATTTATAGTATACAATTTCTTATAATTATTAATTTTATTTTATGGATAAAAACTTTATGTTTTCTTTATCTTTTATTTTTTGTAAAACTAAAAATTCAACTTTCCAATTATTTTTTTAAAAAAAGAAAAAACAAACTACAATTAATTAAGTGTAGAACTCAACATTTTTGTTACTGGCACTTTGATTTGGTATTCCAATTCCAACAGTTGCTTGGTACAGAGGTAAAGTTATGAAGAAATGCAACTCAGCAAGCAAACTTTTTCTGCAAAAAGAAGATCTATTCAGCCAAAGAAGGAACCTTTCTCAAGCATCACGCATTGGACAACTTCATTTCTATCTTTCATCTCTCCAAGAACATGCAAACACCTACCTTACCTTGTGCATGTAATAAAGGGCCCTTGCTGCTTCTAATATCATGAACACCAATTTCTTCAATGCTTAATTAGGGTCATAAATGATTTTGAATTAAAAATCTGAAAACATTGTTTGCTTGTTAATTCTTCTAGGGTGTAAAAAGATTGGTTGGATTCAAATTTTGTGTGTTTGAGTGCATGAAAAATGGATTTCCAAGTCAAATACTTATGCTTGGATGTTCTGAAAAATAAAGTAGTAGTAAAATTCAGAATGAAATTTATGTTCTAACACAATTCAAACTAAAATTAAGGTTTCATATATACACAATTAGTTCAATATGTCATGAGTTTTAATCAATTGATTAGATCAAAAGTAATCTTATTCACGCCATTATGATTATGATTTTTGTTAGTTTTATCAGTTCACACATGATAAAAATTAAACATAAGTTTCTTATTATATGGATCATCTTTACCATGTCAAAACCTAAAATACCTAAACACAATCTGTGAATTGTAATTAGATCAGGACTATTCAAATTTTCTCAACTCATTTCAGTATCTTATGTTCTGAGAAAAATTATAATTTTTTAAGGAGTTGCACATTAATTATCATAATAATAATAATATTTTACTTAATAGATAATATTTCGTACGATATAATTTTTATATTATAGTGATATTAAATATATAAATAAAACCTTAAATATTTTTTCCCTGAAAACTTTGTGAATTTTGCATTTAGTTTGTCACGGATTTTTGTACTGAATTTTTTTTTCACTTTTCCATCTAGTCCTTCAAATATATTATTTATATTAAAAAATTCAAGACTAAAATTCAAGAAAAAATTTATTAGAAACTAAAGGCAAAAGTTCATAACTTTTTGAAAGACCAAAACAATATTTATTTATATCTAAACAAATATATCTTAATTTAAATTTTATACTTATCTTATTTTATTAACTATATATAATGTTAATTTTATATACTATATTAAATTGTTGAATTAGTCGGTTCCCGTTTCATTTATTTAAAATCTTAAATAAACAACTCAAATACAATTTTAAATTAAAAATAAAAAAATACTCATCACAACTCAACTCCATACCGTATGGTGGAAACTTCTTTTTTGTCGACATATTATGATGCGCCGAATTGTGTCGGTCACCCACCATGACACCCAGTAACCACATCCACAATTATTTTTCAGTATAATAATTTATACTTATAAAATTCTATTTTACTTTAATAATATCTTAAAATTACTATACAAAATTAAGACAAAAGACATTGATGTGGAAAAAGAAATTAAGATATGATATAAAAAAAATTAAAAAATAGATAAAAAATTAACACTCGGAGAAAAGAGCCTGGTCAATTAAAAGAAGCTATAAGTCAACTTTTTCATATAATTAAGTTTTTTTATTAGATATAACATACTGAAAATAATATATTTAATGATCATATTTGTATATAATAAATAAAATTCTATAAAATATCATATATATATATTTATTTATTTATAAAATATTATGAGATAATGTAATAAAAATATAAATATATAATAAAAAATATAAATATATAGATGTAACAATGCCTATACTTCCGTAAAAAAAAAATGGTCTATAATAATAAATAAGATAATTTTTATACACTGACTGGGTGGATTTGGGGCTAAAGCATCGTATACATTTTACCCATAATTTGAGTGATATATATATATAATACTAAAAAAACAAAATTATAATAAAAGCCCAGAATCTTGAAAATCTTGATATTTGATAAGATATACTTTAATTACAATAAAAGTCAAAATAAATAATTTTAGAGCTATAGAAAAACGGATTCAATTTATCATAATCGTTTTAAAGAAGTACTGTATAAGTAAAAATTGCGATCCAATCCAATTTAGCGTAATCAAAAGTATTAAACCTGTAATACTTTTACATGGAACTATATTATTAGAGGTAGACTAATATATTATATTGTTGAAATATAGTCTAATAATGGCCTAATAGTAGGTGACCTAATAATAATGGACTCTGATATCATATTAAAAAATTAAATTTAACTGTGATTCAACTTTACAAAACTAATTTGTAAATTAAAATTTATATCTATTTTAAACTATTAAAAGATTTTATCTTTAATGAATGTGAGATCTCCAACAAAATGTAAAGAGTTAAAATATAATTAAAAAATGTAATATTTTCATTATCATTTAAAGTCACAAAGAATAAATAGATAACTAAAAAGGTTAATATTTGAATTCATAATTGACTTTAAGCATGTGTATCTTCTAGGATGAACAAACTCTTAATAATTAGTTGTTTCACTTATTATTTAAAAAAAAAAATCTTCCTTATTTAAAAGATCGATTGGAATAATCATTTAAATCAAAATCGATATAATAATTAATTTGTTAACTCGAAATAATTCAAAAATTTCAGAACTAGTGTAAGTCGACTAGATATCCAAATAAAAAACCGATTTGAATAAGTATTTCTTATTCTTTAATTTTTTTGCTTTTCAAATTTTATAAAAGTATTAAGTACAGGAATATATTTAATAAAGATTGTGAATATGTATAAATTATTATTTTTTTAATCATGAAACATCAATTTACACTTTTATACTAATTTCAATTTTCAGTATATCTTAATTTCTTATAATTTTTGTTTATCATTTTCTTTTTTATTGTTAAGTAGTTATTATTGATTAACATTAATACAATTTATTAAAATCTAAATTCAAGTATTATGATATGTTTGATTTAATATCACTAGGTCTTATTCTTTTATTTTCTTTTCTTTCCTTTTTTATCACTTTTTTTAATTTCTTTGATTTTTTTTTTCATATTCTCTCTAATTTTCTGGAACGATTTCTTGTCAAATTTCACCTGTGTATAAAATGAAAACAGATTAATATAAATTGAACAAAAATTTATTTTGAATAATTTATTTTTGCGCTCTGAAATCTTTATATGTCTTTCTTTTTAATATTTTTGCATGCATATTTTTAGGATGTGATATCTAAGTAAGATAGGTGTATCTCAATTGCAACCGTATAAATAAATAATAAATCCATATAACTATACATACCTAAATCAACTTAATGATATGGATTTATTATTTATTTATTTATTTTGGGATCGATGCATTTCCACCAAAATTAAATAAAACTAAATTATGCCATACATGCCCACTTATAAAAATAAACTTATGAACAATTACACAAGTTAGAAATAAATAAATAAAGAGTCCCATTAACTGCACTTTATGTCATTCAGTATGATTTTAATCTTAAATTTGAATTAAGCAAATTGAGTTGTATAATATTACATGCATTATTGATTAATTTCGATTATCAGAAGACATGACAAAATTAAGATGCAAATGCCCTCTCTCAGAACAAAAACTAAATGGAATATACAAAAAAAAAAAAAAAAGTATAATAAATAAAATAATTCATTGACTCATTGTGAACA
>Ga0209700_103138_pt1 | contig 32238 bp, 16 predicted proteins | sample SiratroredBW_FD_187528 | JGI IMG/M metagenome (GOLD analysis project Ga0209700, IMG submission 187528) | Root nodule microbial communities of legume samples collected from California, USA - Siratro red BW (SPAdes) (version 2) | ecosystem: Host-associated > Plants > Roots > Nodule | place: USA...
AAAAAAAAAAAAAAGAGTAAATGTTATGATTCAAATCAAGATTGATCTAGTTCTTTTTGTGAAATTAAAAATTATAAAAAAAGTATAAAAGAACAAAAGAATGTTATACTACCTGTCTTCTTGTAGTTGGATCTCTAATTTTTTGGAATGTTCCAAATTCTACTTGAGCATCTAAATCTGGGTCGATACCAACAAAAACATCTTTGAACAAAGTTCTAGCACCATGCCAAATGTGCCCGAAAAAGAATAACAGAGCAAATGAACCTTGGACTTCTACAGAAAACACCATCTGATTTCAAAGTAGCACGATGTAATTCAAAAATTTCACCCAATCGAGCACGTCTAACATATTTTTTCACAGTAGCAGGATCACTATAACTTATTCCATTAAGCTCACCACCATAGAACTCAACAGTTACACCTACTTGTTCGACACTATATTTCGATTTTGCCCTTCGAAAAGAAACATCGGCTCTAATAATTTTGTCCCCATCTACTAAAACAACAGGAAATGTTTCAAAAAAAGTAGGCATACAACGTACAAAAAGCTCATGTCCCTCTTTATCTCAAAAAACGGGATGTCCTAACCAACCGATGGCTATTCCATCTCCATTGTCCATTGAACCCGCTCTAAATAACCCCTCTTTTGCTAGATTATTTCCGATGTAATCATAAAAAGCTAATTTTTCAGGAATTTTAGAATAAGCTTATGATAAATTTTGATTTTCGGCTAGTCCCGCACCAATTCTTCGATATATTTCTTGTTGGAAGTATCCCTGATCCCATTGATACCGAGTAGGACCAAATAATTCAATGGGGATTGTTGCTGAACCATACCACATAGTTTCAGCAACAACAAAAGCTGCAAAAAAGACAGCAGCAATACTGCTAGAAAGGACAGTTTCAATATTTTCCATACGTAATCCTTTATATAGACGTTGGGGTGGACACACACTAAGATGGAAAGGACCCACTAATATGCCCAACATTCTTATCGCAATATGATGAGAAGCTATCCCCCGGAACAAAAGGATCAAAACCTTCTACACCCCACACGAGATTTACAGATTGTATCCTTCTAGTTAGTCTATAAGGATCAGACACCCATATTCTGAGACCATACAATCCTGTTACATGAAATACGCCAAAACCAAAACAAGCCACCCTTGCAAGAAATAAATGAATTCCAAAAATTTTGGGCAAATCCAAAGAAGGTTTTTCAGTACGTGCATCACAAAAGATTTCTAGATCCCAATAAACCCAACGCCAAATAGCCGCTAAAAAGCACAAGCCTGAAAAAATAATATGTGCTCCGGCCACACCTTCATAACTCCAAATACCCGAATTCGTTATAGCCCCTCCTGTGATATTCCAACCACCCCATAAATTAGTTATTCCTAAACGAGTCATGAAAGGAATAACGAACATACCCTGTCTCCACATTGGATCAAGAACAGGGTCTGAGGGATAAAAAACTGCTAGTTCTTTTAATGAGGCACAAGCAGGAGAATTTATCCTAAAAGCGAAAAAGCTACTGAAAATGTGTGAAACTATCACAAGGGTTTATGTACAAAGAACAGGTAAACCTTTATGGGTTATATCGAAAGACATGGAAAGGGATGTTTTTATGTCAGCAGCAGAAGCCCAAGCTCATGGAATTGTAGATCTTGTAGCAGTTGAATAAAAAATTGATGACAGGGGTTATTCTAATAAAATACAGGATTGGAAATTTCATTTTTTACTCTACTCTTCTTACTTTACATTTTAATAGAATATCTCTAATAGTTAATTTATTAATAGAGTATAAATAATATAGGTTATAAGTAATATAGGATATAAGTAATTCATGGTTAGGATAAATCTAAACCTGTTCATTATACAAAAATATATATAGTACGACTTACCATGCCAACTATGAAACAACTTATTAGAAACACAAGACAGTCAATCCGAAATGTCACAAAATCCCAGCTCTTCGGGGATGCCCTCAACGCCCAGAGACGTGTACCAGGGTGTATGTGAGTCTCGTTCAAATTAAAAACTAAGAAAAAAAAACCAATTCAAATTTTTCAGTATTGGTAATCGATTAAGATAGTGTGAATATAATTCTTTACTTTTATATACAATTATATAATTCTTTACATTCTTCTATCTTGTATCAAATTCTTCTATCTTGTATCAAATTTATGTTTACGATTGATTGGTGCAAAATCAATAATACTCTACATTTTAACAATATTAATTTTTAATTCCAATCATTTTTAATTACATTATCAATTTGAAATTATGGTTCACGTGAGTACTTGATTCAAATGATAACGTCAACAATTAAATTAATATATTTTTAAAGTTTAAATATATTCCATATAAAAAAAATGTAATGACTCTCAGTTTTTACTCTCGATTATGACTCGATTTCAAGAATAATAATGATTAGAGTCGGACAAAAAATAAAAAAAGAAACTCACTACACGCGACCACATGAACGGCAGCGAGATCGTCAACGGCGCGAGATGCGGGCAAAGAAAAACGAGCGAAGTGTGATAGACGCGAGCGGCAAAGAAGAACGAGTTAGCTGAGAAGAAAGAGGAGAAGGTTATCCAAGAATAAGAATGCTTATAACATAAAAGACGAGAAAGAAGATTAACATATAAACCAAGTTTCGGCGGCGAGATGCGAGTGGCAAAGAAGAACGAGCGAACTGAGAAGAAAGAGCGGCAAAGTCAGAGTAATTTTTGTGTGTATTCGTAAGTAAAAATTTTCTTTAAACTTCTCTTACCTCAATTGGTTAATACAACTGCCATTCCTCTTTTTTTTTTCATAAACAAGCAACGAAGGAAAGACTTACAGAAAGGCACGCCCTGTATTTTTGCCACTCAGAAACGCATTCTTCCCGTACCACCTAGGAAAATGGGATTAGGGTTTGAGGAAAACCAGAGGAAGAAACGATTTGGGGAAAAGAAAGTTTAGGAATGAAACCTGTTGAAGCAATTGTGGTATGCGTCGCAACTTGGGGACACAAGGAGAGGTCAAGATATAACCAAGTAACTTTCCGTGAAAAGGAAAATAAAAAAAGACAATTAAAATGTAGTTTTTAATGTTTATTAAACAATTGTCAAATATTTTTAATTTTATAAATTGGTTTTTAGTTTTTCATCATTTTAGTCATTAAGTTGTTACTTTCAAAAGTTTATAAATTATCTTTGAGAGTAACTGTCTAGATATCCCAATGGATGGAATTTTAGGTGTCTTTAAGTAAAATATGAGAGCTAAATATAATTTACAAAAAAAATACTCAACCACTTTGGCCACTTGAGCAAATCACTTGGGCCCAACGAACCACTTATGTGACCTAAGCTAACCACTTAGTCCTTCCATCCCTGGGCATGTGTAGGTGTTCCAAAATTGTGCTCAGCGAACCACTTAGTTGACCAGAGCTAACCACTTACTACTTCCACCCTTGGGACGTGTGTGGGTGTTCCAAAATTATACACAGCGAACCACTTAGGTGACTTGAGCTAATCACTTAGTCCTTCCACCCCTGGGGCATGTAGGTGTGTTCCAAAATTATACACAGCTGTTAGCACCAGTAAGTTGCTATGAAGATTTGATGAAACTAATCAATTGAGAAGATTCCAGACCTGGTGATCTCACACACTGATTACATGAAGATTACTTGAAGATTTGAAGAATCGGTCTAGAACTTAGTGTGTGAGGCAAATTTGATTCAAATTAACATTATAGACATTTTCAATCAAGGATAAACTCCATGTTTTCAAATATGATTTAACTATGGTTTTGAGAAATTACTAAAATCAAATTTTGAGTTTTGAACAACTATTTTAACTAACTGGAGAAAAAAAGTTGACTATTTGACAAAACAATCGACTGAATTTTAAATGACAGTTGTCTATAAATAGTTAGCGCTAAATTTTGGAACACAACGAAATCATTCTGAATCAATTTTCAAATCAAGTGCTCTGAGTTTTTCCGAGAGAGAGAAAAAGCTCCTTAATAGTTTTTGTGATCAAGATCATTTGAAAAACTCTTCGAGAACTGTTTTTCTCAATACTGCTGGAGCTTTGAATTGATTGCTTCTGCTATACTACTGATCTGATCATTCTGAATAAGCCTTCTATACTCTTACTCTTATTACTTTTGCAATCTGTTTTCTGTATAGAAGTGTTTGTGCCATTGTGGTTATCTGAATTCTTTCATTGTACTGGATTTTATTCTGGTGTGAGTTACCTGGTGTGGTAATTCTATTTGTATAGTGGGTTTTGTACAAGTTGTAACTTGCTGAGGGGATCAATAAGGGGTTTTATGGGTTATACAGTAGATACTGTATAGTTCTTGATATGTTGTAGGTTTCAGCGAACTGTTTTCTGCAGGATGCAGGGTATTCTTGCGGGTTGCAAGATTGTGTTGTAAACTGATCTATTAGATCTTTTTCATAATGAAAATCCTTACATTGGTGTAAGGGACTGGACGTAGCCCTTGTGGAAGGGTGAACCAAGATAATTTGCTGTGTCTTGTTCTCTCTTGCTCTCTCTTGACTGTTCTTGATAAATCTTGTTAATCTTCTTGTTTTTTCAGAATCTAATAAAAAAAACTCATTAACTGGTTTAATTGATTAATTCGGATTAATATTTGAGTATCTCTTAAATCATAAAATACATTTATAAACAGTTTATTCAATTCTTTTCTGAAATAGATAGTTGTCTAATTCACTGGGTTTTCTGTTCCTCAATCTGTTTTTTCAAAAAAGTTGACTTTCCACAATTAATGGTTAAAAACAGTTTTCTGATATTAAACAAAGTTTGTTCTGTTTAATATTAGGTTCCTGAATCAGTAATTCATTGTTAACTTGGAGTTGATCGAATTCTTTAATTTCTTGAATTAATCTTTAAACAATTGGTTTTACTGTAAACTATTTTTCCATAACTTGCATAACAGTCTACTAGTTTTCCAGAATTAAAATCTGCCTTCAGTTTACTGATTATGTGTGATTGTTATTATTGTGGAATTAGTTTTGTACCTTTGTTGATTGCATGTTATATCATCTTTAATAGTTTCTTCAAAGAATCTTCATTCCTTATATTGAAAAGGTACATTTGCGAAAAGTTTTCAAGTATTCAATTCACCCCGCTCTTGAACTTGGCCAAAACTTATTTCACAACAGCGAATCACTTAGCTGACCAGAGCTAACTACTTAGTGCTTCTACCCCCTTAGACGTGTGTGGGTGTTCCAAAATTGTGCCCAGTGAACTACTTGGCTGAACAGAACTAACCGCTTAGTACTTCTATCCCTGAGACGTGTACTTTGGTTTCTTTTAACAACAAATCTAATGTAAACTCAATTGAATAGAATGACACATTCTAAAATTTAGAAAATAAATTTTAAACATAACTCAATCTGATAAAAATAAATTCAGAAGATTTTAATGAACTGACTCAGTAATTCCAACCTGGAGTGCTCAATATGACAAACAAACTGTTTAAGTAGATTGCATGTTATCATTTAAACTTTTCTTTAGAGATTTTACTCAACTTAGGTAGTTTAGTTCAATCTGGTTACAGTTACAGTTTTTCTTTCTCAATCATTTTGAATGAACTCATAAAGTTCCCAATAATCTATGCTAAAGCAATGTGCAAGAGACTAGCTTGTTTAGAGCACTCGCCATTTTCCCATGTGAAGCAGGTACCTGTCAACTTCGTTCACTATCATATGCTTAAATTCAGCGGTAAAGCCAAGAAAAACAAAACCAACCAATCACCAGCATAGTCATCGAGCGAAAGTATTATCATTGAAAAAAAAACTTCATATGTTGAAAATCTGAGTTGAAATCCAATACTGTAAAGAAAAGTTAAGTTGAAAAATGATATTATAAAACGTATAAATCTATTGTCCTTGGATTAGATATGACAGCAAGTTTGCTTACATGCTTAAGTCATGATACATCAATCAATGAAAAAAAAAATCTATTAGCAATCAATTTCTTGGTTAGTCTCCATTTCTTCCACTAGCTACATATTGCGCTTTAATAGGAAAAAATGTGCTAAGGGAACAGAAAAGGAATGGTGATTATCATAGTCAAGTCCACTTGGCTGTCATACAGAAGCCTCTATCCGAGGCTCAAATGAAAAGGCAGACATAAAGTCTATGACTTCTCCATTTATGCAACATTTTGGCAATTCAACCCACTTGTTGGTTTCCAAATCACACAGAACATAAGTGCATAGATCAGGGGAGCTCAAGCATATCAGTATTTGGTTACCAGCCCCAACACAGTTAATATCTGCTTTCTTTCCATACCACTCATGAGAATTTGCTGCAGGCATAGCGGCAATCTGATGCCACCCTTTATTAGCCTCATCATACTTCCACACCCTAAGAGTTGCACTTTCCAAGAATTCTGATAACAAAACAACTAGCATCTCCCCATTGCACTCCACAACATCAATGGAATACTCACTGAAAACAGGCAACAACCTGGGGTACTCAAAGAAGCACTTGCAGGTCAAATTGCAAGCTACTACGTTTCCTGAGGAGCTAAGAAAATACACAATCTCTTGCCCATCTTTGTTGGTGATAACTGATGAATATTGCTTAGAGGGGCTTCTCTGCATGTTGCTTGCCACAACGATTCCTGCCTTGCTGAGGAAGTACACAGTATTGTCATCAGTAGAATCATGTTCCATTGAATTGTCTTCTGTCTTTCTCCTCAAAGCAATCTCATCATCCCAACAGCCGGATCCTGAATCATAGACTTTAAACAAGAGATTTGGAAGTTCACCAAAGACCAAGACAATTTTGAAGGAGAGTTGGTCTTTGCAAGCTGTGCTCATCACAATGGCATTGAGAGGTTGGTGCTGCGGGGCATGAAGTGGGGGGAGTTCTGTACAAGATCCTGTCACGGGGTTGCTCACAATGAAGTTTCCTGATAATTTTCGGTGGCAAATCAAGCCACCAGAAGCTGCAACTGGCATGCAATTTTGGTTAGATTCCTCTTGCAGAAGAGGTGGGTGGTTTAGTCTCTTCCAAGCTCTCTCAGCAGAATCAAAGATAACAGATTGATTAAGGTTGGGAGCAACCATTAAAAACCAAGGATCCCTCGAGGGAATGCGAGAGCAGGCAAGCTTGAAACTGGCAGAATCAGCAACTGATTTCCATCTCTTGCACACAGAATTTAGACGAAAGAATGTGGAAGTTGGAAGCCATGAAAGTATCCTTTCAAAGAGATCTTCATTAAGATCATCCAGAGAAAAGGTGTTGAAGAGTACATGATCTCCATCTTCTGGCGACTTTCTCTTCAAGCTTCCAACACCTTGGCCACACTGATAATCGCATTCCATTGGCAAACAATCTGAGGAGAAACAGCAAAGAAACAAAAACGTTACCAAGCAATCAACTTTTCCACTTCCAAGGCAACACCATATTAAATTACTATTCACAGACGTCAGAAAAAGGGAAAGAAGATTTCCAAATTGAACCATACAATAACCTAAATGGAATCTACCAGGCCAAAAGTCAAGAACATCACGACCCTTTGTTGGCCAACCCTCTCCTACCCTGACATCATTTCAAAATAACGATTTTTCAGCTGCGCTACCGAAGATTGCAACACTGCCAAGTTAGGAAACAGTTAAAAGACCCCGTTTTACACAAAGGTACCTGCCCATTAAAACATTCCTTAAGTTTGAAAACGCCCCTCAATCAGTATACCCTCCTTCACACTTTCTTTGAACTTAAAACAAGAAAAAAGGAGTAAAAATACAATCTTGAAGAGAAATCCAACATCTTCACGGCAAGACTACAAGCAAAACACAGTGACTAGGACACGCATATTAAAGGGTTCAATCAAATGAAAAAAAATAAGCAAGCAAGAACTAAAGGGTACCTGGTAGAAGTTGAAAGGGGTGCTTGGTAGAGTAGTGTGGGTAGGAAAAGTAGGGAGCGTGTTGCAGAATAGAAGACAAAAGAGAGAGAGAGAGAGAGAGAGAGAGAGAGAGAGAGAGAGAGATAGGGATGGAGACGGGATTGGATTGGAGGGTGTTTTGAATTAATACGAATGATGGGTGGATGGGGAAAAAAGTGAAGTGAAGTGAAGGGAGCTGAAACAGTAGGAAGTATGGTAGGAAGCTTCGTTCGTTGGAGTTGGATGGTTGACACTTAACACCCTCAGATGTGGATGACACACCTCACACGCCCTTTCCTTTTGAATCTTACAAAAAAGTCTCAAAAAAAGTAAATTTATTATTTTTAATTATTTAACAATAGGAAAAAAATGACAAAAAAAAAATTATTATTTTAACAATATACTTGATTAGGTTAAAAGCACATCCTTTTGTTTTTCTTCTATGAACAAAACACAGATACCATTTCTAGCTACTGTTTTTTGATCAAAATTAAGCCTTTATTATTCATATTATATAAAAAAACATTGAATTTGTTGTATGAAAATGAAAAATGAAGATGGGATTTGGGTTGGGAAGGAAGTGGTTGACTCTACCATGAAAGGAATCTAATGAGGCTTTGGATTCGGGGGTTGGAAAATGGAAACAGTTGGTGAGGAGAGTGCAGACACAGACTCACACATGACATGACAGAGATGAAAAACAAACAAAAAAGTGGTGGCACAGGTACCCACAGAGACAGAGAGAGTGCCTAAAAGGAAGAGAAAGGAGGAGGCAGTGAAAAATGTCAAAGGGGGGTGTTGGGTTGTGTTTTGTTTTGTCTCTGATTGGTCTCATTTTCTGGCTCCCAAACCCAAAGCAAAGCAATTACCAACCCTGCATTTGCGCTTGCTTTGGCTCCTCGTTAAACGAATCTTTGTCTTCTTTTGGGCCTCATCGGACGGACCCTACTATGCTACCTCAACAACTACAAGTCAATGCTCTTTCTCCGATGCCCCCTTCGCAACCCGACCCTTTCTTTTTATACTATAAAGTTCACGGCTTTGGATTATATTACATTAAATGGAATTAGTGGGTGAAAATATTGAAATTTAAAAGCCCTAAATTCAGATCTTTTTCTTTTTCTTTTGCACCTCCTCGTGTGTCTCCGTTCTTCACATGATGCAACCTCATTTCTCATTGCAGTTGACATTACTTCTTTTCATAAATTGTTGCTTTTAAATTCGGCGGGGTTGCTTTTTTTTTTTTTTCTTTTTTTTTATAAATTTTATTTTTTTTTTTTTTTTTTTTTCTGTATGGGGTACACATTTTATATTTTTCTATTCATAGAATCCTCATTCAATATATTATCCAAGTAACGTTACTTATTTCCCTGTGCCATAAATTTTACATCAGTGCCAGCATTCAAAATTCCACGATGGATAGATTTATACTGGGTACATGTTATATGTTTAGGTTATTAAAAATCAATTTATGCAATTCAGTTTTTTTTTTAAGAAATTAAAGTAAATAAAGGTGTATAATATCAAAGTACATAAATTTTATCTTACTAAACAATTGCAATTTATTATATTTCACTGTCTTGAATAAACACTTAGTAAAATGTTTACTAAAGTGAATAGAGAAATAAACGAATTTTGCATTAGTTATATTTTGACTATTATGTTTATAAAATTTGCAATTTTGGTTTTTATTACTTTAAATTTTAGTCCTTTAATTCTTAATTACATAGAAATTTGGCTCTTAAATTACACAGTAAAAAGTTCCAGCGTTCTAATGTATTTCTTCCAATTTCAGGGTGTCATATTTCAAGTGAAAATATTGTAAATAAATAAAATTAAAAAATTACAAATAATTGAAATTAAGATGTGAAAATTAAATAAAGAAACCCAGATATTAAAATAGAAATAATTAACAACTAAAGGAATAAAATTGTAAAAAACAAATCTAGGATCCAGTATTCAGAATTTGTAAAATATAGAGAATAAAATAATCATTAAATTATAATAGTTTGTGAAAAATTGAAACTTGTAGACTTTCTTTTAGATTTTTGGTCTATCACTTTTTACTATTTTCAATGCATGATCCAACTTTTCTTCTCGTAATTGCCTACAAGAATTGGTTAAGTATTGAATGCGAAATAAATACATTGAGAAATTTAAGAAGATATTAAGATATTAGCTGTAAACTAGAATTAATTGTGGCCCATTCTACCAATGCATGCCCTCATCTTGACCTGCCTTTTACTTCTTGGGTCCCACAAGAATTTAATTCACTGCACAAACTTTGGTTGATATGTCACCTTCATAATATAATCAAATTCATATATATGCACAAAATTTATATAACTAGTACCATAATATAAGGAAATATACCAGTACCATAAAAGTTGTTGGTAGTTACATAATGAAAAAACACGAAGTGTTGTTGTTAGTTTATTATACCAACACAATTTATATATACACGTGTTATTGCTATTTTTCTTTAATCAAATTTTAGGTTTTAATGAAAAAATTTAGAGAAGTGTAGCAACAGATTTTCTAATATCTTTTCAACCTTATTTTTTGTGTCAATTTGAATTTTATTGAAAAACCATTAATCTTGATTAGTTCCGGTTTAAAATTAGGAGGAGAATTGAAATCTAGACTTTTTTTTTTTGGAAGAAGTATTGAAAACCATTATAAAGGAGTTTAGTTATATATTGACCTTAACTTACTATTAAGATCAAGTTTGTAAAATATTTTAAAAAACTATTATTTTAATTATTAACTGCATTATAGTGTATTAATATCCCACCCATATACCAGTCACAGATAAGTGACCAAGAGGATCAGTTCTTTTGACCTAGAATTATCATTCTCCTAATCTTTTTTCGAAATATTTATTTTCGTATGGAAATAATTTAAGAAATAGATAATTAGGTTAATAGATATGTTATGAGTGTAAGTTTGTATTCTCATTTTTGTTAATTAGAATACATCCTTAATATAAATTTTAAGGTGACTATTCTAGAAGATAATAAAGTTATTGCACATAAACTACTAAAGCAAACCATTTGACTTGGTTTGGTGAACTAATTAACTCATCATTAGGACAGATCAAATTGACTAATTTTTCATTACATTATTAGAATTTTATAAAAAATTAAAATAAAAATATTTAACTAAATGGGTTTAGATATTGGACAAAATTGGGCATAACTACTTTTAAAAATATAAAAGAAAAACACCTTAAAATAAATTAATGTATAAGTTAAAATCAGTTGTGTATAAATAAATTTTAATTTATAAAAATTATTTTTTAAAAACGTGATTATAGAAAAATTGGGCAAAAACATAGAATGTTTAAAAAAAAATAAAATTACATTTTACCATTAATCTGACTGTCAATTTTATCAGGTAGAATATAATTAATCTGATTTTTTTTATTATAAATTAAAGAGTCTAGTGTTACCTAATCCATGAAATTTATGGAGCTAGATAATTTCATACAGTTCTAGTAATTTACAGCTAGATGTCTGCATAAATTATTTTTACATTCTCAATCCGTATATTATTTATTAATAATAATTTCCAGTAGAAGCTTGACACTTTTCCATATTCTGTTGATTGAAAAACAAGGCAACATGTTCCCTTTTTTCACTCAACTGCTTAATAATGCTACCATGCAGTACTTAATGGCTTAACCTGCTACCTAATTAATTAATTTTTGTCCCTATTTTTGTTATTCATCACTTTCAAAGTAACATGAGCATACCAAAGCATGCACAGACCACAGAACCTTCTACCATAAATAGCACTGGTATCTTTCACAACCCCTCTGCTGTCTGCACTCTGCATAAATTCTACCCTTTTGCAGCATCATCAATTTGATGACTCCAATTGATGGAATGGCAAAAGGGTATGCACTATGGCTCCTCTTTGCTATTCAAGTCTTACTCTTGGTACATTTTTCTGCATGCAAAGTTCCTGCAATTATAGTGTTTGGAGACTCCTCAGTGGATTCAGGTAACAACAACTTCATTCCAACCATTGCTAGGAGCAACTTTGAACCATATGGGAGGGACTTCTTCAATCACAGCCCTACAGGTAGGTTCTCCAATGGCAGAATCCCCCCTGACTTCGTCTCTGAGGCCTTTGGAATCAAGCAAGCAGTTCCTGCATACTTGGATCCTGCTTATAGCATATCAGATTTTGCTACTGGTGTGTGCTTTGCTTCTGCTGGAACTGGATATGACAATGCTACTTCAAATGTTGCTGTAAGTTTTACTGCTCAACTACTCATTTTTCAGATGCATTCATCTGTGAAAAGTTTGCAACATGCATTTAGTTTCTCTTTTATTTCATTTTCATTCATCTACTTTTTGTATTTTTGATTTATGTTTTCAATCCGTTTACCTAACATTTATTAATTTATCTTTATTTTTTCTATCTTCCTATCTCTTGTACCTTTTTATCTCAATCTTCCACATTTAAGGGTACACAGTATCATAATAACTCTTTCTTGGAGGGGCTTTAGGGATGTAGTTGACTTGAAAAAATAGGTTTTATTTATGATTGCTTATTTTACAAGCTACAATAAAGATGTTGGTCTTATCTTTTTAAAAAGATTTATTGTTGGAAATGAGACTTTGTTATTTCTATTTTTTTCTATGTACAAAAATATGAAAATAAAAAATATGCTATTTTTATAAATATTGAAAAAGGGAATAATTTCAAAACAAAACAGAATTTATCCTTTTCATAATTGTTGGGAGTTAAAATAAGTCCAAATACTATTTACTTGGTCACATATAGGTACTATAGATACTATATTTGTGGTTAAAATACATTACCCTTATTTAAATTCTTAGCTTTTAATTGTTTGCTATCATTTTAATAGACTAATTTGACTATGACAAACCGTTTTTGATGTGACATCAAATACATATTTGTTATATTTCTCCTAATGATCGCAATTAAACAAAATTATACACAAATTAAGAATAATAAATATATTATTTTAAACTAATTTTATTAAATAACTCAGTTTCTCAATGCATGACATAATTTTGAGGGAGGAATATTATGTTAACTTAAATTAATACTCCTTAAAAATCAAAGGAAAAACTGATTTGATCCAATAATAATTAACTGTGGTAAAGCTAAGTTTTTTGTACTTCTAAAACCCATGACTTCGAATTTTGCAGGATGTGATACCTCTATGGAAAGAAGTAGAGTACTACAAGGAGTACCAAAAGAAATTGAGGGCATATCTTGGTGAGGAGAAGGCTAATGAAATACTAAGTGAGGCATTGTATTTGGTTAGCATAGGAACCAATGACTTCCTTGAGAACTACTATGCCCTAACTGAAAGAAGGAGTGAGTTCCCCACTGTTCAGCAGTATGAGGACTTCCTCCTAGGCCTTGCTCAAAACTTCTTCACTGAAATTTATGGCCTTGGGGCAAGGAAAATTTCTCTCACTGGTTTGCCTCCTATGGGGTGTCTTCCACTAGAGAGAGCAATGAACATTTTGGATTTCCATAATTGTGTGGAGGACTACAACAATTTGGCTTTGGAGTTCAATGGAAAGTTGGGGTGGCTAGCGTCAAAGCTCAACAATGACCTACCTGGACTTCAAATGGTAGATGCAAATGTATATGATATCGTTCTCCAAATCGTTACATATCCTTCTGATTTTGGTAAGTTCATACTTTGACCATTAATTTCTCGTACTATATATTAAGTGCTGGTATATGATTTCTAATTTATAAAGTGTTTATTTCCTTATAAAACTACTGTAATTTTAAGTTTTTATTCCGGTTTAATTATTTTCTTCATCTCAATTAAATCAATATGTTTATTGAAAGAGTAATGTTATTTTAATTAAAAAATATCATATTTGTTATTTCTTTTAATAGGTGTGAAAAAAATTTAAATCAAGATTACGATGAGAAAAGCACACCGATTTTATTTTTTTTTATTAAGAAAAATAAATTAAATTAAGTAGAATATTTTAGGAATTTTTTAACCCTGACTGGTGAGGTCCAGGACCATCACACAATTCAAAAATTACTATGTCTTTGTCAAGACCTGACAGCAGAATTAACATTCTCTTTACACCTGTGTTCAAAATTTACAATTACGATACCCAACCCTCCAACTAGATGGTCTCAATATACATATTATGCTTGTAAATTATTACTGATCATGTGACATACTTGATAGTCCTCACAATCTACCAGATGCATGTGAAATACTTTTCCTGGTTCCAATCTCAACTTGCTCCAGATCATAAGTACTGCACTGTAGCTGCCACAATTATGTTTTTTTAGCGCATTTGTGTTAGATGCACCTACTGCTTCGTGTCTCCCTGTTCTCGCTCTGTTTGCATTGATGGTTCCCCATGGGAGCATAAGGATTGCAATGTCCTCTTTGAACTGAAATGTGGGCCAATTTGGTTCAGTGCCAAGCTATCAATACCCTTTTGCTTTTCCACAAAACATTAGTACCTATGGAAAAATTTAACATCAAGATTTATGAGCCAGCCTCCCATTTTGGATAACACAGCCTCACTCAACCTTGCCTCATATTTTTAGTTTAAATGTATTGAGTTCAGCTAAATAATCTCATCCTTCACACACAACATCTACATTCTAACATATAGTTATCTTAAGCTAAAGTCTTAAGGCAATGCAAAGGGTAATAATACCAATTAGAATATGTGAAGTTTACCTTTAGAATTTTATGTTTCATTCACACTCAACCTTTAAGTTATCTTACATAAAAGATTTCTTATCTTTCATAGTACTTTCACCCACATTCTTTTTCATACCAAATTTTGATGTTTATTATGTATGATAATATGAAAATTCTAAAAGTGGTTGATTATTTTATTGTTTCTAGCAGTTCTCATCCCATCCAATTATCACATTTGTCCTAATTTTTTGGTGCTACACTATAATTAATAAGTGAGCAATTGCTTTTTGTGTTAGTTTGGTAGATAGGGCATAATAAGCTAGACAATGGTATCTCTCTTCTATTCAGATTCATCTTTGTCAGCAATTTGTTTACCTTACTCTCCATGTAAAAAAATGTATTGATGGTTGAACATTTAGGCTCTGTAATTGATTAAAATTCCTATGCCCAGGTTGTATAATACTTGATATTTCGACCTAATAGTGTACACCCGCTGTATCATCATCTCCCTAAACCTAAGAATCTCTATTCCTTCTTTTCCACTTTACTCGTGTAATTAGTGCTAACAATTCTTGTTCCTTTTCAGATCCCCAAATTAGTCTGTCTTCTCCAACTTAGATTTCATTTCTAAATATCATTATGTCATTCTCCTAACTCGCCTACCAAACTTTTCTTACACTGTGAAATTAGGTATAATCTAGGAAACTTTTTTTTTAACGATTCAAACCCAACCCACCTATCCTTCCAAAACCTCACTACTTTACCATCACATATTTTCCATTTTATTATATTATCAAACTAGTTTGATTGGGTACCTTGTCCACACATTATACATAGATCTCTTCACCATGAAGACAATATTTGATCGCTTGAATTTTCATTCATGGTTCTCTAGGAATCATACATACAAAGACTCTAATACCTCCTTCCATAGTTCGTGACTTTCCATATAAAGTCTCCATTTACATTTTGTTAACATGGCCATAGCCTAGGCCCCCATTCTCTTTAAGCTGATAGACTTTTTTCCATTTTATCCATAATATTTTCCTTCCTTCACTACCCAGCCCCATAGGAATTTAGATTGTATTCTTTTATTACTTTACAGGCTGTTTTAGGGGTTTTGTAAAATGAAATATAGAACAGTGACAGTGCAAAAATCACAAATGTTATCAAGCATACACATCCTACAAATGATGACACTCTTCCATTCTACTTTGATAGCTTATTCCTTACTTTATTAATGATTTACTTTCTAGAATTTCCTCCTACTATCATTCTAAGGTACTTAAATGGTGTAGACATGTCATTACAATTCAAAATCCTGGAGTACTGGTATAATGCAACATCCTCAACACCAGGAGCACAAATTTGACTCTTGTGGAAATTAATCTTAAAACCAGAAAATAGTTCAAAATAGTGGAGAATATTTTATTACGAAGATATTTTGATAAGTTGGCTTACAAATGAGTAGTGTGTTGTTTGTGAACTGCAATTGGATAATTTCTACTTCTTTCTAAAAACTTTCACTCCCTCAATGATATTTTTCCTCTTTACTTCCCTAACTAATCATACAAGGCATTTTTGCAACAATTAGAAACAAGAAAGGAGTTATTTGGTCACTTTATCTAAGTCCTCTCTTAAGTTTGTATTTCTCTGTAGGTACCATATACCAAAATTGAGATTGTGGATGATTCCAAGCAAACTTTTATCCATATAATATTGAAACCTAGTTTTTTCATCATATAATAGAAAATTTCAATCCACTGAATCATAGTCATTTTCGTAATCCATTTTCACAATTACGCTTTTTTCTTCTCTCTTAAGGACATCGACCGTTTCATTTACAACCAATATACTATCCAATAAGTCACCTCCACCTCCACTTAAGAATGTCTATTGTAAATTATCTATAAGTTGTGGAAATACACTCTAGCTATTTGTCAAGATTTTAGAGTTTATTTTATACAAACAGCCGACCAAAGAAATTGGTCTATACTCATTCAAGTTTAGAGGGTTATCTTTCTTAGCCACAAGTGTAATGAATGACGCATTGCATTCTCTAAGGATTTAACCTAAATTCTGGAACCATTTAACTGCATCTACTACACCTCTTTTAATGATCTCCCAATTACTTTTAATAAATTGGAAATTATAAAACCATCAGGCCTAGACATTTTTGTGCTACCCATTGGGTTATAGCCTCAAATATTTCTTGCTTCGACATATCTCTATACAAATGTTCACTCTCCATAACAAAGAGAGATGGAAAATTAATACCATCTAGGTTCAGCCCTGGGCAAGTTGGGTTGCGAACCTATTTTCAATATATTGTTTCATTTCCTATTTTACATTTTGTGGTTTCTCACACCATACTCCATTTATCTCTAAACATTTTAGTTCATTGACTGTCCTTTCTCCATTTTATACTAAAGTGATGATGTTTTGACTTGGTGTCTCCCATCCAAAGCCATGCAACTCTAGCTTTTTGTTTAACATTGAGATTTCTTTTTTAGAGATTTCTTTAAGTACACTTAGAAGTCGCACATGTCTCTCCCTCATCCGTTCATTTAAATTGTTATCATCCTCTCTTTGATATAGATCTGCTATTTCCTTAACAACCTACTATTTTTTGACTTCCATAAATGCAGAGGCATCTTTATTCGACTGTTTAATGTCTCTTTTTAACCATTTAAACTTATCCTTTTCTACTACCACACTACTGACACTTATAGGATATGATGTCCAACACCTTCTAACTATTTCTCTAAAGTTTGCTTTCTGTTGCTACGTATTGAACGTCCTAAATGACTTTGACCTCCAATCTATGTTTTTTTTTAACGACTAAAACACAATGGTCTAACACTTGCCTATTCAATACAAACTATTTAGATCTAAGCAATTGCATCAACTATTCATCCATCACTAAGGCTCTATCCAATTAATCTACTCCTAAATATATCATTTGGTCTATACTATGTATGCCTCCGACCAATAATAATATATAATACAATTTTTTCTTCTCAATAAACGCATTAAACTTCTCCATTTCGACAGCCCTTCTTTTCCTTGACACTACTTAATAATATTAAAATCACCTATAATATACCATACTTAACAATTTTCATGTCTTTTTATTTGTTCAATCTCTTCCCATAATTAGTATTTCTCACTGTTAATTATGTCATTACCTCAACCACAAATTATATCACTTCACTCCAGTTTCTTGTTCCAATGTAATTTTCAGCACACAGAGTATTCCAATTTAATTTCCAGCACACAGAGTATGCCTAACTTTTCACTATTTAGTAGATATTTCATATACTTCCATTTAACATCCTCCAACCCCCTAATGGATATATACTATATACTATATACATGCATAAATAGTACTAATATCAATATAGTTTATTATTATTTTATATATATATATATATATATATATATATATATATATATATATTCACTCCACACCTAACATCAATTTTCAATTTTAGGTTCTGAAACAACACTAAATTTGGAAATAAATTTTCCAATTATCCAACGGGCCTATTTTTCGTTTAGATGGTTCCAATTAATATACAATAATATTTTTTAAATATATTCTTATTTTTCTTCTAATTATATATATTTGTGTGTGTAAAAATGAAAAAAAAAATAGAATAAAAATTTTTGTACTCCATCCCTCTCAAAATAGTAGTCTTATAAAGTTATAACACATCTATTACTGAAATATTAATATAAATGTTAGTATGAAAAACTAACCTTCCAATTACATTTCTTATTTTAATATGAGTAGTACTTCATAAATTATTCATTACTATATATAGGGGCATCATTAGAAACTTTTAAAAAAGATAAACCAAATTATTTAGGAAAAAAAAAGAGTCTAAAAATACTATTATTTTGAAATGGACTTAGTAACTATTGTTTTAAGATGGAGAAATTGATTTCATTTCTTGAATTATATAAAAGCAGAGAGAGAGATAGTAATATATTTTGCACCAGATTAGTATTTCAAGATCTTATTTAATTTAAACAAAGATAGAGGAACATGGATAACCTAAATGCACCTGCATCTAGTCCTGATATATACAGCTTGAATTGAAGCAAATTCCAATATGTTAGAAAGTCTGAAGACTCATATTTACATTGTTTTTGGATTTGCAGGGTTTGAGGAAGCAAAAACCGCATGCTGTGGAACAGGGAGATTTGAGATGGGTTTTCTATGTAACCCAAAATTTACATGCCAAGATGCAAATAAATATGTATTTTGGGATGCATTCCACCCCTCAGAAAAAACAAGTCAAATAATCTCAAATTATTTAATAGAAAAACATCTAGCAAAGTTTCTTTGATTATTGAACAATACAAGGAGAGAGTCTAGATTCTGCTGATTTACCATATAATACATTTATATATACTATGTACGTTAGTATATAGAACAACGTTTCGTCTAAGTGACGTCTATACAATATTATATGGAAAATAATTAACAATTGCAAATTTATGTTATATGTTTTCATAATAATGATCCAATTAAACTCTGCATGTTGTCAAAAGCAAGCAAGCTTCTTCTCAAGATTTATAAGAACTTCTCCATGTATTGTCCTGCTATTCTGGTGGTACCATGGAAATTTCTTGATGGTACTTGCCATCTTCATCAAGTGTCCTTAGTTACTCAAGAAAAAAAACAAACAATGCTTCTTTTGATAATGCTCACACCTATTCCTACGTAAAAGGACCTTTCTTCAAGTTGTGCATAACACTAGTGATGTTCAACTTAGTCAATAATTACTTTTACATGCGAGAAAGAGGATGTTGTTGTTAAAACGAGGATAGAAGTGCAAGGTAGGGTTGGAATATTGCAAAAATCATCTTCATGGAAGGATTTTAGTTTCCAAAGAGGATAAACACATCACATATGAAGATCTTTGTGATAATTTAGTAGGCCTTTTGGAAACTTTTGAACCAGTGAAATGATCCTTTGGACATTCTTAAAGACTTCGGAGTAGGTTTGGATCTAGAATAAAATTATTGTACTTTTATGTAAGTTTTGGTTTTGGATCTTAAATAGGCCTTGTAATTATTTCTTTCTATTTGTTTGTATTAACTGTTGTATAAGTTTTTATTTTTTTTAAAGATGACTTATCTTATAAGTTTTCAAAAAACTTTTGAATAGAAGTTTGTTAAGTGGTAAAAGAAGTTTAGAGAAGAGTTTCTCTTGTGGCGTCTAGGTGGAAGCTTTATATGTACATGTGGTGCCTTCTATCTTTTTAAGTGGCACTTTTTTAGATACTTATTTCTTATGTGAACATCCACTTGTCATTTTGGACTTCAAGATCCAAAATCCTACACTACTTGACCCAAAATACAGACTCTAAAATTATATTTTACTTGGCCCAAGGTCCAAAATAATTTTTATACTACCTATACACTTTTTACAAGTAGAGATCTTCTAATCTTGATGCTTTAATATCTCTAGAGTGATCTTCAATTTTAAACATGGGCCCAAAAGTTTGTGTAGAGGATCCAACAAGCTCAATTAGGCCCAAACTCTTGATAAGCTCTTAATCAAGGTTCTAGCTCAATAATCTCTTTATTTATAGAATATATATATATATATATATATATATATATATATATCTATATATCTATATATCTCTATTCTAGAAATAAAAACCAAATTAATAATAGCATGGTATTTTGAATTTTATATGCAATTTGTTTGAATAATTTAATTATTTACCATTTTATCTGATCTATAAGGAACCTATCTACAGTTTTGAAGACGAATTTACATCATCATTGCTTATAATTATAGTTTTGTCACCATAAAAAATGGGGAGACTGTTATTCTTAACCCTTCTCCATTTTACAGATCTATGAAAAAACTTAGTGTTCAAATCACTTTCTTCCAGCTATATAGTTTTAGATTTTTGTTTTGCTAGGACCTCTATTTGGTATGAAACTACATTTAGTTCTGCTAGTAGTTTCCCTAATGAAACTACATTCTCCCTTTCCACATACTTCCCTAATATTCCTCTACCACCATGATTCATGTCTTACATCACACCTATTACATAAGTTTCTTTATAACTTATATCTGGATTCCAATATACTCTTTTAGTGGCGGCTCAAGGCTTTAGGAGGCCTAAAGCAAATAAAAAAATGAGGTCTTTTTTAAATTAATAAAATAATTAAAATTATGATATTTTTATCTAAAATTTATTTTTCAAGCTTTTTTTATGCAAAATTATTTATTAAATTATAATAATTAATTTCATTTAAAAAATATTTTTCAATAGACAATAATTAATTATATACACTTGGAAAATAATTTATTCTTTTTATAAAATTAAAAATATCAATTGGTTTATCATTTTCCAATCCTATAATCTCCTTTAAGATATTTAATTCTGAAAATAAATCTAAGTCATTAAGATCCAATAAATTATCATGTTTCAAATACTTTTCATAAAAAAAAGACTCCCTGTATTTTCTAATCCATTTTTTTTGTTTATTTTTATAAATTTATCCATAGCCCCTTTTTGTGATTCAACAAAAAGTTCAACTTTTTTTTTTGAAGTTTTGAATAACCTGATTGAAATTTTCTAGTTGCCATATTTATATTTTTTATATAAAATTAAAAATTATAATATATATCATATTGAATATAACTTATAAATATATAAAGTAAGTCTAAGTTAAAAAGATTAAACCATGAAAACTTGATCGTAGAGTCTCAAGTCTCTTATTATGATATTATCTTTCAATCCTGTCATTTCATATGTCTTCAAATATAATTTGTAACTTCTAAATTTTCTTCCTTGAATATGCACAAATTATTTTAAGATTAATTAAACAATAATGAAAAATAAATTATTAATTAATATTTAATAAAAATGAGTATAAAATGATGAAATAGAAATGAAAGAAATTTGAAATTGAAAAAGTTGAAACAATATTATGGAAGGAACAAAGAGACAGAGAAAGAAAGAAGATAAGTGAAGAAAGAAGGAAAGAAGTGGAAGAGTCAAACAATGATATAACATATAAAGAGATTATATCAATATGTTTGGAATATAGAGACGAGATAAATTAGAAATTTTTGAGGAAAATTCCTGTTGAATTTTTTAAAATATTATTAATTTATTATAAGAAAATTTCAAGAATATTATTCATTAAATAGTATTTATAGTACCAATATAAATTTAAAGTCATTAAATAATATTTATAGTACCAATATAAATTTAAAGTCATTAACTAATATTTATAGTACTAATGCAAACTTAGAGTCAGTTAAAATATTTAAATTTTTAATTAAAATTTTGTTAGTATAATTTTAAAATTAAATATTTTTTATTTTATAATAATATGTGAGTATTAAATTTTTGTGAGGCCTTTAAAGCGTTGAGGCCTAAACCATATTAAATTTTTTTGAGACTTTGTGGCCTTGAGACTTAAAGCAGTTGTTTTACCTGTTTAGGCTTTGAGTCACTCCTACCTTTCATAATTCTTGCTTTTTTACCATTTTTTAAAATGTGATGTTGAGTAACTTTAAATCTTTTATACATGATCCCTCTTTGTCCTATGGTTTACAAGTACTTTCTCACTTTATCCATATTATCTTTCTCTTAATCCTTACAAAACAAAAATATAGTTTTTATTATATTGTAATATATAAAAAATGAATTTTAAGAGATAGAAGAAAAAAAATTATAGTAAAGTATTAACATTTAATAAAAATGAAAAATGATTTCCCTTGAACAGTTAAAACATTATAAAAAAGAATAAATTTTAAGAGTTTATTAGAATAAAATTACCATTTTAAGTGTTTATTTACGAAAGGAAGGAAAATTTAAGTATCAATTAGAACAAATTTAAAATTTAAGGTACCTATTTATAATCAATTAAGAAAAAAAGATAAAGTTTAGGGTATATAATTATAAATGAACAAAATTGAAGAGATTAAATAATTTTGCCAATATATATATATATATATATATATAGATATATACATACATATATACATATATATAGATATACATACATATATACATATATATATATATATGTATATATGTATATATATATATATATATATAAGAGCTATCCATATATAATCAACCTCTTTCACTCGTCGTATCAAATAATTGAAAATCATAGAAACCAACAAAACTTCTGATGCATTACATCATCAAGCCTATTCTTCAAAGATAATATAGCCTAGTAAACCAGATTGATAAATCAAGGGATAACTTATTTATTTGCTCAATCAATGGAAAGAGGATATATAATTCACAGGTACAAGTCAATTAGGTTTTACAACAAAACATAGTAAAACCAACAAAGTTCACATATGCGTGTTTATATATTCAAGAAATTAAAAAACTGTGAGAATAATGACAACTATAATAACCTCTATATGTTCATACAGTATATATATATAAAACATATCTACCAAAGTTATTACTCACTCCAACCTAAGAAAAGTAGGGTGGAATATGTGTTTCTGTACAATCAAACACGGAGGAAGGATCAATGGCAAACTGAACCACAGATCTGAGGTCATCCCAATTCTCATTGCCAAATGCATACTCCTCAACATTCTGGTTCCAAAAATTTGGGTAAGGGGTTGATGGGGCTTGAAGATGGGGTAGTTGGCCAAACTGGCCAAGAAACAAGTGTTTCTTTTCATCAACCTGTCCAAATACTGGCTTTAGTTGCTGCATCATCTCAGGGTCTCTGCAGATCAAATATGGCTTGCAGTTGTCAGAATCTAAGGTGCTTGTGTTGGAATTCACAGTGTTGGATTTGGTGAGTGTTGAGTCTTTCAAATTTGGAGTGTACTTTTTGAAAGATGGGGTGCGTTTGAATATCCTGCAGAGTGTCCACACCTCCTGCATACATATGAATCACATAGAGACATAAAACAATTTAGGGTTATTATATTCGTCCAATTAACTTCATTTAGAAATTATTAAATAAATCTATCGCTATAAATTTATGGTTTTGGTCAATATTTCTCTCTATTTTAATGTATCTTTTTAATATTCTTTTGTAGTTATCATGGAATGACCTAAATGTTTCTATTTTAATAAGATATTTATGATTTTTTTTATTTTTAATTTTTATTTAAGAAGTAAGACTATGATGGATAAAAGATTGATTAATATCTTGAACTTTAAAAAATAGTTAAATAGTATTTAACATTTTTTAAAAAACAATTTAATGGTTGTTTGTAGAGAGAGACATAGGGGAATAGATATCTATCTCTCCCTTTGAATTTTGTTGTGGTACCAAAATTTTGTGTATAGTTGTCTCATCCTAACTATTTATAAATTTTTTGAGACCTAGCTTATTTAATGTGTAAGAAAAAAAAATATGGGTGTAGGTTTTTGTCTTTGAAAAATAGACAATTTTTTTCTCTGAAACAAGAGTATTAAGAAAAATTCAAGACTCATTCCAAGGGACTGGGTCATGTTTAAAAATACTATTAATTAATTAATTAAAGGGGGATTGCATGTGTCTGTATATATCATGAAAGTTACATTCAACCAAATTGTCAGTGTTCAAAGGGGTTGACTTGGCCATATTCATAAAGTTCATTATATGGGACCATTCAAGAAATAAATGAAATTAATTTATTTCACGTAGAGAACCACATGGGAAGGCACCCTTAAAGTATAGGGGAAGCAATCACCGCAAAAATTCCTATATCTCTAAGTTTATGTGCATGGCATGAAAATTCTAAAAAAAATCTCTAATATAATTGGATACACTTTACATTAAATAAAAAAAATATATGTTATAACTGTAAAATATATAACATCAATGAAAATGAGGTTTGAAATTTTTTTCTAATTAACTAGTTGTATATAATTAGAACTGCAATAATTATAGTTGATATTTTAATCACTAATTATAACAGTATATTTATAAAAATTTCAAGATAACGTTGGGCAAGTAAGAAAGTTCTAATTTTGTTACATATATATATATATATATATATATATATATATATATATATATATATATATATATATATATATATATATTTATATATATAATTTATGCAGGCAAATGATTTCAAATTTAAAAGTAATTATTAGGCTTAAATTCTGGATAACCTAAAATAAAAGTAGGATTTGATTTGACTTTTTTTCTATGTTTTTCTTCTTTTTCGTTAAAGAAGAATGCAAACCAAGTACAAGTTTTTTGAAAAAAAAAAAAAAAAAAACTCTTAAAATTAAAATTATCTTTTTAATACAGCTTTTACTTTCTACTCTCTATAAAACCTAATTGAATCAAACAATGTTTGAGTATAACTGAGCAATTAAGTTAAGTTAGACTTATTGCAAATGGGTTCATAGACCTTCATCATCATCTAACCTTAAATACCTAGACAAGGAAATTAATTTTGAATGTAATATCTTTGACAAAACCTAATATTATACTGTTCTACAAAACCAAACTAAATAGTAAGCCTATAAGTGGTCCTCACCACTAGCCCAAACATTTAATTTTAACTGATCGATTCAAATCATAACACATTAACATTTTACACACAATACACCACAATAAAAGCTTTATATGAATTAGATACCAAAAAATAAACAATCATGTAGAGAAGGAGAGTTTTTTTTCTTTTGCAAATTAATAATTGAATGGTTCAACGCCTATCCGTCCAACTAAAATTTCATTCATTTTAATTGGTTCAGAGTGATGTTCTATTGAATGAAATTATGAGATTAAACCGTAACTGGTTAAATAAGTGGTTCTTAGTCAAATCAGATTCGATTCATGATTATATGAAATAAATTTAACGAAATCCAGAGTTTTTTATCAACAAAATAAAAAACAAATTATTATTTATGGGAAGTATTCTAATCCATTGTAAGGCCGTCATAAAATAAAAAAATATACTTAATTTTATACATCTATTAACATAAATTATTTTCATGCCACTATTAATTAATTATTATTAATAATGTCAATGTGAAAATTTTATTTAATAAAATGTATTACAGTGAAGCTAACGTGAGTTAAAATGTATATATTGTAGAAAAATATCTAAAATAAACTTTAACTTCATTCATACGCTATGGTAAATTTAAGAAGAATAAAAAAATGAGAGAAAATACAGACTTTCCTATTTGACGACACATGGAGGTCAAGGGTTTCCATATATATATATATATATATAAACAACATGCATCCAATTACTTCTAAGACCAAAGTCAAATCTTCTTGTAAGGAAACTGTGGTTTTTGAGCATTTCTTTATTCATTTTTCCCTAGTAAATATAACTTTAAAGCTAAAGTAAGCAAGAACTATAAAATCATTTGTGTGAATAAATGAATTGACTTACAGCTTCATGAAGATTATTGGTAGCATTATCAATGTTGGAGGTGGATTTTGCATTGGGTGGAAGACGAAACTCATGCATCATCCAATCAGTTTTGGTGCCTTTGCCAGCACTTCCACGATAGTACACCAATGACTTCTTCAGGCCAATGCATTCATGAGGTTCCTTCAAGCAGTATATGGACTTGTCTATTCCTGTGGCTTTCCAGAACCCTGACCTAGTTACCCTATTTGGCCTCACACTGTTCCTGTACTTCCTCCCTCTTATGCAGAAAAAATACCATTCTTTGTCCCCAAATGAATTCACCTCTTCATGCATTAATTCCCAGAAAAAATATTATCATTAAGAAATTAATAAGAAACAATCAAATGATTATATACATTTATGTACCATGGAAATTCAAAGTAGGGCAACTTATAGAGAGAGAAAGGTTCAACACAAGCCAAATTAGTTTTATAATCATAGGTTTCAAAGCTTTATCTACTTTTCCTAACATAATAACATGAAAAGTTTCCAAAACATCAGAATAGCAACAGAACTTTATGAGCTTGCTGGGTGCAGTTTTCCTTCTTATAATAACAGAAATGATAATTAAGATTGGATTATGAAAGCTTACATCTCAAGAAGCACTTAGAGCAATTATTTCTTAAGAAAAAGTTGAATCAAACAACATTACAAGCACTTTCATTTAGCTTTATTAAGCGAACCGCTTTATCTCATCGTTTCATTCAATATACATAATTTTTTTCTTCATCATACAACACTCAACTCCTTAACTATTTGAATTAGTCTTATAAACAAACCTTTCATGAAAACTAAACTGCAGAAGATCACAAATAGTTATATATTTTCCACCATATATAGGCACAAATGAAGTACTTACAAACTCATAGTGGAAGCAGATCTTACTTGGAAGATCCCATGGATCATATTTGTAGATATCAACCTGTTTGATGAGTTCAATTTTTAGAGGCTTCTTTTCCACCTTTCTCTGCAGATAGAACCCAACAAGTTCTTCATCTGTGGGGTGGAATCTAAAGCCAGGAAGCACAACTTCTTCACCCTTCTTGGTATCATCAGAGCCTTGTACCTTAGCATTCATTTCTCTCTTCTCTATTATTGGTAATATTTGTTTCTTTCCAACCACACGCCAAAGCACTTCTCATAAAACTGATGGGAAGATCCTGTGGTTGCATAATTCTCCTCTTTTCCCCACATATTTATATACCCTTTTGATATATTATTTGGTTTCTTTGTTGGTGTTGAATGTTGGGAAGTGGAGTCAAGTCAAACATTTCGATTATGAGATCATTATGAATCCGTAAAGAGAAAGAAAGAGGTCCCAATGCTGACAAGTTTATTAACCACACTACAAGACATGTTGATTTTTCTAGGGTGAGGGTGATGCATGTGTATGTGGTGGTCCTCACTATACATGCATTCTATCAGGGTTAATTAACCATATTGATGGTGAAAAGGCAGTGACATGGGAATTTTTGCCAGACCATATTGGAAAGTCAAGAAGAGGGGGGCACCATTTTGACTATTGGACATATGAATGGAATGACTATATGTAAAACAACACTGTCAGTTGAGGAAAAGTCAAACAACATTTCAAAGACATCAATACTGTTGTGGAAAAAATTCATGAGCTTTGTCACAAAAAAATGTTTAAAAAATGGAAGGATTGCTTTATTAAAAGGATTCATGCATTGTGATCAACCAGATTCATTGCCTCTCTCATTAAGACTGTGTTGTCATAATGAATAGTGTAATCAGTGTTAACTTATTGTTGTATGGTATTCAGTTGGTTTGATGATATTATAATTAGTTTTCCACTGTGTATCTTTGCTTCTTTCTTTTTATTTTGTAGCTCATCAACTTTATTTTACTTCCTCCTTTCGTAATCACCCTCGATTTAAAGTTCTTTTACACATATTTATGTCATTTACTGAAAGTATGTTATAAAAAATAAGTATATTGTTTATATCTATTGCAGATACAAACATTCTATCAAAATTTAAGATAAATTATGAAAAAAAAAATCTCTGTAAAAGTTAAAGAATATTATTTAATTTGAATTTTTTAAAAAACTAAAATTGCTGTTATGTTAAGATAGAGAGAGTATTTTGTATTGTTTCATGGTTTATTGTGATTGAGATATCCATGATTTCTTAAGTATGTGTTAGGATTCAATCCTTGATTCATACGTATGAAAAATATATTTCTATTAAAACATGTTAATTCATTGAATGAATTTTGGTATTTCAAGAAATTAGTTTCCATATACAAATGTCATATTCATAAAATTAAAGGTTGATAGTGTATCAAAATCTTCATCATGATTAACAACCACAAATTAATCATTTACCGTCTCAATTTTAACAGAAAATTTTCACATTGATTTAATATGAATATAAGTAATATTAAGGATAAATATGTATATATCCCTTCGGTCTCTATTCCTATACTCATTTCAATTCAAATCTCATCCTTATATCATCATTCATTTTATATTATTAAAATACCTTTGATTTATTAGATAACTTAAAAATTTATATTAACTTTATTAATTCTTAATTAGTTTCATAACTTATTTTTAAATTGCACATTTCATACATCTTTATTATTTTCTAATCATTTTTTTGAAAGGCATGCTATCTTGGTGTCTAATCATTCTAGAAAATAAAATAAAATTTATTTAATTAAAAATTGAAAAGAAAAATATATTAAAAATAAGTAGTTATGGTAGATAATTACTTTCATTCACATTAAATAATGAGATGCTCAAGCTCTTTGTTTTCGAGAATGAAAACAACTTAAAACGTGAAAACACAACTTTTGCGATTATAAACATATCCAAAAAGTATATTTTTATGATAATATATTAATAAACATTGAAATATGTATGTTTACCCAATAAACGAAGATAATGTGAAGCAAGGATGTTAGTCCCCTCAAGAAATTGTGTTTTTTTTTATTCCTTTTACAAATTTACTTTTTGGTATATAATGTATGATTAGTGAAACTTTGGAGGTGTAACTTTTTGAGATTCCCTAATTTTATCATGATACTTTTGCACACTTTGGACTTTATTAAAAATGACATTTTTTTTTTGTCCTATTTAAAAAAAATCTAATCCTCATTAAATATTTTTTAAAGATATCACGCATTTAATTTAATTGATTACATTACCCTTAATGACGTATGTGTTGTTATACTATTGAATTTTGTGCACATTTAATTACTACATAGCGCGAAGTCGAACTCTTAGAAAGATTTTCAAATTTTTTTTGTTTCTTATCCTCAAAATAAATGCGTGAAAAATGTTCAAAAATAATAATTAATTAGGATAGAAATATTGAAAAAGAAGATGGATACGGAAGTAACGTATCCTTTACAAAATTCAACTCACGACTCTTGAAAAATTCGAAAAGGCAAATATGCTTCTCAGTTTTCATATTTTTGTTTTAAACAATTGATTTTAATTTTGAATTATTTCTCTTTCATTCGTGGAAGCAATAATGGAAAATTTTACCTTCCTCCTACTCATTTCAAGCAAATGCACCATCTCCAATAAATTCTTTGAGTAAAATGTGGTAAAAAGTAAAAGAATTGGCACTTGGTGCATCATGAATCTTATCTCTCACAAAGTTAATTAGGAGTGTGTTTAGATAAATAACGTAATTAAGTGTTGATTGAAAAAGTATTTATAATATAAAAATATACTTTTATAGTATTAAAGGAAATAAAATTAAGTTTTTTAAATAAATTATATTTTTTTATAAAATATCTTAAAGAGCCTTTTTAAATAGATTCAAACAACTTATAAATATATCATAAACTATTATTACGATATAGGTATTTGTGTCATAAATCATTTTAGCTTTTGATGCAAAAGTTATTTATATAGATAAATTATTTCAAACAAAATCTACATATGCGATGTCTCATTAGACACATTTAGTGTTAAAGATAAAATAATAAATAATAATCTCTAATGTGTTTAACTACCTTAAATAGAATATTCGTTTTATCTAAACGACTTTACCATATTTCTACACCTTTCATCAACTATAAGATTAATCGTGGGTTCGAAACAGTAACATTTAAAGTTTCTTATAAAACTCTTAATATATAAATATTTCAAAATATAATTATATTTCATTATAATAAATAATATATGTTACTACATATTAAATATGTTCTCTATTAGTAAATGATAAAAATATCACAGATAGAAGAAATATGTTGCACAGCTGTATAGTCTCATTCTTTGTTTAACACTTTATTAGACAACTTTTTGTTTTTTTCTCTATTTTGATAAAAATACTACTTTCTTTTTTATGCTACTATGTACTTTTGATTATCTTATTTTCTCTCATATTTTGTATAAATATTATATTTGTGATTTAATAAAATAAGATCATTTTTTATCTTTTATAGTTGTCTATTTCTTGCTCTATTTATATTTTTTTTATGGTATCAAAGTTTCTTATTAAAGCTATATATTTGTTTCCTTGTATCAAAATATCTAATGATTTCCATACATAATATTCATTTTCTTCTATCAAAATATCTAATGATTTTCATACAGACAATTCCGATGTTATCATATTTCTTTATAATCCATTTAGTCCTTATCCATCGTAGTGAAAACCCATCTTTTCTCTCTATCACTTATGTGTTAATCGTCAACAACTACCACTCTTAGTCTTGCTCCATCAACCATAGTATGAATGGGTCAATTGAGCACTACAAGGTGTGTTTAGTACCTAAAGGTTATTTTTAAATTGAAGACATCAAATGTCTTGAAAATTTCTCCCTTGTAGTTAAGATGAGCATTAATATTCTTGTTATTCTAACAATTGTTTCCATTAATCATTGGCTCTTGCAGCAACTCAATGTAAGTAACGCCTTCCTATATGGGGATATCACAGAAGACGTGTATAGTGTATATTCCTTAGGGTGTTCATGATTATCATCGCTGTCAATGTTGTAAATTGAAAAGGTCATTTGATATGTCATCAATGGTTCGCGAAACTCTCCAGTATGTTAAAGCATTATGGATTGAGGCCGGCTCATGTTGATCACAATCTTTTCAAGAAGTTAACAAGTCATACTATCAGTGTCTTCTTGATCACTCATGTTGATCACAACCTTTCCAAGAAGTTAACAAGTCATACTATCAATGTCTTCTTGATCATTTATGTTGATGGTATTGTTCTAGCTTGTAACTCCATTGATGAAATTGATAAAGGCAATCACCTTCTTCAAATTTTGATATATGAGACCTAGGTAAACTAAAATATTTCTTAGAATTGAGGTTATTTGGGTGTTATAGATAATATTACTTGGACTTTATTAGGCCTTCTCAACTCTAAGTCATGCTTGCAGATTACTAAAACTCATTCATCCATCAAACCCCAGTCCACTTACATGAACTTGTTTGAAAATAAACAATCATCTCAAAGTAATCTAACTCATAACAAATAAAAATTTATTGAATCAAAATAATCCAATGAGCACTTGCAGACACACACTAAAACTCCATCTATCAAAACAGTCCACATGTACCTCATATAAGAATTCTAAGTTTGAGAGACTTATGTAACTATCCGTAAACAAGATATACATAGATATACATAATAATATAAAGTCTAATCAAATTGGCGCAATCCAATCAAATCAGATGAAACTGTATAACTTAGATATTTATATAGTAATGATTGACGATGACAAATATTCAATATTAAATCGTATCTTTTAATAACTTTAAGTATATTTTAAATATCTCATATAAGCCAAAATAAGACTTACACATACATGCGCGCGCATATATATATATATATATATATATATATATATATATATATATATATATATATATATATATATATATATATATATATTTAGAGCTAAGACTCCCAATAAAAACGAACAAACTAAAAAATGGACCCCAGGAAGAAACGTTAAAAAACCCCCACCTAATACAAATAAAACAGGAAACCCGACGACAGACAAAAGTAAAATTGTTTGTTTTAAGTGTGGACGACTAGGACACCATAAGAGGGATTGCAGAATGAAAGAAAAAATAAATGAATTAGAAATGAGTGAAGAATTAAAAGAACAAATAGCTAAAATATTGTTAGAAACTTCTGATGAAGAAGAAAATATTGAAGAAATTGAAGAAGAAACTAATACTTCAGATGATGAAGGAATTAACGAAATAGAATGTGACGAAGAAAATTGTGACGAAAACTGCATTTGTCGTT
>Ga0209700_103145_pt1 | contig 32202 bp, 19 predicted proteins | sample SiratroredBW_FD_187528 | JGI IMG/M metagenome (GOLD analysis project Ga0209700, IMG submission 187528) | Root nodule microbial communities of legume samples collected from California, USA - Siratro red BW (SPAdes) (version 2) | ecosystem: Host-associated > Plants > Roots > Nodule | place: USA...
AAAGATTGAAAAAAAAAAAAAAGAAAACACTTTTATTATTGAAATGTTGTATACACAGAGTTTAACATAAAATAGAGCGTTTCATTTATATACATAACAATCTTTTATATATAAAATCTAGGTTAATGGATAACAAAAAAGTATTTAAAGAAAAATTATTAATATTATAATCACATGTACTAGTCTGTTTAATTAGTCTTAATCATAACAGTTTTTAATGTATAGTTATTTACTTTTTTCATTAAGATGTATTAGATCGTCTAACTAGTCTTATTAATATTAGGGAGTCTTTAGTGAATTATCTTTTACTCTTTTACTCCCTTCCATCAAAATATCTAATTATTTATTAAACATGATTAAGAGTTAACTATCACAATTCTTTATATTAACTCTAAATCGTAAAAGAACTTCCACGATCATCTTCCTTTGTCTTAAAAAAAAAGTTAAAATAAATTTTTTAAGCTTCAAATATAAATTTTTTGGAAAGTTTTCTTTTAGAATTTTGATCATATCTTATACATTAATTATTAACATAGAATTTTAACTTCGGTTTTCTCATCTTCTTCGTATCTTACAAGTGAATGCATTGATACACATTTTTATGTGATTTTATGATTTTTTTTACTATTTTGTGAACTTAATTTTTAATATTTATTAATACTTTAAATTTTGATGATTTATTTAATGTATTGATATGTGGATGATTCTTATTAGATGCATATGGTTTTGTTAGAAAAATTATTTTTGTTAGCTCAGGTTTCATTATGTTTGGATCTCTGACTCAGAGATGCAAACATAGTAAGATCTGAGCTAAACTCATATGAGAGATTGGCATCACATTCAACTCAAATTATCAAGATAATGAATTTGTAGGTCTTCTTTCTTATATATTGATAAAAATTTTTATTTTTACTTACTGTGAAAAAAAAAATACTCACAGTCTGTTTGTTTCTAAAAACCGATTTGTGTAGAAAGGCAAAAAGCAAATATTTAGAGTGAAAGTGTGAAAATCAAAAAATAAAATAATAATAAAAATATGCAAAACGAGGTGAAATATTTACATGTTTCTTTCTTGGCATGGACGTGAAGAAAGTGAAAAGTTTTTTTTTCAATTTTTTTATGTAATTAACTTTTAATTTTATGTTGTTAACATTTTTTATTTATTTTATAATAAAATGAATATAATAATTATATAATATAATATAGTAATAATTATTATTAAAACCATAATAAAATTAGTAAAACTATATAATAATAAGAAAAATAAAAATTATTAATAAATAATCCAAATAATAAAAGTAATAATATTAAAATTAAAACTATAATAATAATCCAAATAAATTTAAAAATAATACTATTATTAATAATAATAATTTAACTTTTCATTTAAATTTTAATTTTAAAATAATTGATAATTTTATAATTTCATCAATTAAAGTAATAATAATATATCAATCACATTAATAAATTAATTATATTTAATTTTAAATTAATTTTAATTATAATTTCATTTATTAAAAAATTATTTTATTAACTACACCTGTCACATCACTCACAAATTTTTATAATTTTTTGTTCTTTTATTACTATCCATCCCTTCATCCAAACAACCTAACTTTTTACACACTTTTCTCTCAAATCTACTCAAATCCACTTCATAAACCAACGATAACTTTAAATATCTAACAATTATCTGACTTATAATATTTTGATCTAGTTATTACTTTGTTTTATATATACACGATGAAGGCTTGTATTGATAATATTTGTTAAATAACCTTTGTTATAACTATAGTGTTATAACTATAGTGTTATGTGAAGGAAACATCACATGTGTATTTGGAACCAATACCAACATCCACTAAAAAAAAACAAGTTTACAAAAACTGACGCTTGTGCGTCGGTTAAGCAGGGGTCTCGTAGCGGACGTTAAAACCCTGTAAGCAATGTGAAATTTGCGTTGGCTAAACATTAAATCGTCTTAAAACCGCCACTATTTTATAAGATTGTTTCGGCCTTGCCCACACCACGTTTGCGTTAGAGTGCGTCGGTCTAGCCCACGCAAGCATGTTAGCATGGACCAAGCTATCGCAAAAGGCAAAGGCTGTTGCGGGGGCCATGCCGTCGCTAACATGCTTGCGTGGGCTAGGCCAACGCACTCTAAGACAGACGTGGCGTGGATTGGAATGACGCAATTATGAATTTAGATTAAAAAAATAACAGAAAAATAAATCAACTAACCCAATCCTGAAAATTAGAAAAATCCCAACATTCATGAATATATATAATTATAATTAGAATGAAATTTTAAAAGACATTTAAAATTATAATTGTAACCAACTACAATGTTTTAAAATATCAATATTTACAATTCAGTTTAACTAAAACTTAAAACAAAATACATTAAAACTTGAAACGAAATATATGATAATAGAAAAAGTCTTCTTCAAATCCAGTGTTAGAAAGAACCTGTCATAAGAATGAAAATTATTTCAATAATAATTTTTAAAAAATTAAATTTGATATAAGTAAGAAAATATTTGATGGTAATGAAACTCACATACTGTGGGTGTGAAGGTTAGGAGAGGGGATGGTGGTCATCATCTTCGTCATAATCGGGGTGGACCTGTCTTGTACTAGTGAAAGCATCACCACGTTGTCGATCCATCATTGCGGCAAGCTGTTCCTTTACCATCCTTAGGTCATCTTCCATCTAGCGAAGCTTTGTGTTTGTAGTAACAAATTGTTCTGTTGTCGTCTTTTCTTCTTCCTTTGCCTTCCTTGCTTGTTCCTTTGCTTGAATGATTTCGTGAGCCATTTCTTCTTTTTCGGCCTGAAACGAAAAGTTGTCGGCAGAAGCAAAGGACGATGGCTGAGTGAGAGAGGACAACTCCTTGGCGGTAGTTAGCAGCCAAGTTTGCAGTGCCATAAACTCGACCTCTACTCTTCCCTCCAGCAACTTCCTTCCAAGCCTGAAGCTTGGTTGCTATATGTATCTAGGTAGATTCGGTATTCGAACCCAATGAACTTTCTAATTGTATGGCCCTCAAGCGCTACTGGTAGTTTTCTAACACAATCATTTGAACATTTAAACGTTACAAATTACAAAAATAAAAAATAAAAAATTAAAGGTAATATGAAAAAAATTGTAAGAATAAACTTACATAAGTCTCCCGTGAGCGAGTATCAACCCATTCACCCATCTTATTGGTGTGAGTGGCCATAAATAGTTCATCAAGCTCAACTGGGCGTCTATATTTACGTTCTTACAAAAGTTTTATAATTAGAAACAATATTTGTTAGAAAAAATTGATTACACTAAAGAGTAAGTGAAATAATACTTATCAGGCCCAGTGCAATGTCCAAGTGTGATTTATGCCCTGACGAGTGCAACGCTCCACCCCGACCTGAAGACCGGTTAATTTTATTGTGAGATGATTTTTCTTTGAACTTTTGAGTATCCCAATAGCTCAAAAGTCCACCCCATGCTTCCTCACCCATCCATGCAGGTCGTGAGCCACGTGTTCTTACTTTTGTCAAAATGTCAGAAAGCCTTTTTTTGACTTTGGACTCATAGATCTTCCTGATCTGCCACTCATCCTAAGGAGCCCAAGTCACTCTACTCTGTAAAAAAGTTATAAACAACAGTTAACATAATGTTAATGACAATTATTTCATTATATTATTATTTGATGTTTAAATTAAATTACCTTAAAGTCAGTCCACTATTTAAGCTGATCCTCCTCAGTTATGGCATCATAATGATGATAGGGTCCTCTGAATGATGACCTGATGCAATGCCCAATAGCCTCAATAGCATAATGATTTGGTGCCCAGCTAAAAAAATATACAAATAAACATTTTGTTAAGCATTCAATTTACAAAACATGAAATTAAATGTAAATATTATTACTTACCCTTTACCCAGAGGCTGGATGATGACTATTCCACTAGGATCACGTCGAATCTCATGAGGAGGCATCTCATGATGTGAAGGAGCAGCTATGGCATGGCCACCATCGTCACCTAGTGGCTGCACTGTGGGACTAGCATGGGCAGAGCAACCAGGTGTGGGGTCAACTATAAGATCAGGGGTGACCTGTGTGAAGGGAGGAGTGTACTGCACGAAGGGAGGAGGGGGATGCACGAAGGGGGGAGCGGTGGGGTGTACAAACTGAGGAGGGGTGTGTTGTACAAAAGGAGGAGGAGTGGACTGTATAAAGGGAGCTGTGGTGGGGTGGAGTGGTGCAGTTAAGTATACACTTTTCTTTTATCTTGGCTGACACATTTCTTTATGTCTGTAGGCAATGTATAATGAATTCTCAATCGCCAAAATACAGATTGACAAAGATTTCAGTGCAAAGCTTTCAGGATACAGTTGTGATGGACATATTCCCGAGGAAGAGATTTCAAGCAGTTTATCCGTAGGTTGTTCAAGCCATGAGTGTTTTGTATTGTTCTAAGTTCTAAGACATTAGTGTTGATTATATCTTTCCATCATTCTCTATTAGGCTGTTAGAAACCTATCGATGTACCACTATCCCAAGTCCAAACAATATCCACATGTCCATGCCACGACAAAATAAGCTATTTTACTAGAATAGCAATGCTAGATCACAAGAGAGATCAATATTCCTTCTTTAAACCCTATTTTATTTTATACTTTATCCATATAAACATTTGACAAAGACCAATGCCACTGCAACCCTTGACTACGTTGGAAAATAAAGAACTGGTAAAATTTGTCACAGTACAGAGAAAGACCTAAATTCCTCCTATCTCATAATTAAACAAACAATCACTGCCAATTCCAAGCTCTATCAAACAGATGAAGAACATATTGAAAAATACCTTACCTCTATCAAACTTTTGCAACACCTGTCGGTGCCCACCACCTTTTCCAACCGCAACCACTTCACACACCACCCACGAAGAACCACCAATCGGTCCAACAACAACTAACCTATCCTTAACACAATTTCAAAGTAAAATCGGTGATTAAAAACATTTTTAAGCTGGAGAAATAAAAAATGATGAAGAGAAAGAACAACGTACCTCCTTCAAACCTTCGCAAGACTCGCTGGCGGCCACACACTCCTCCAACAACAACCACTTCACACACACAATGATTGAAAACGTTTGGAAGATGGAGGAGACGAAAATCGTGAACAAAAATTTTGGCACCGTAGTTGGAGAAGAAGGAAATGAAATTTTGGCACCGAGAGTTTTGGCAATGAGGGTTTAGAGGTATTTCAAATTTGGCTTTCAAAGGAAATGAAATTTTTGGCACACTGAGGGTAAGGTTTTGACACCATGGGTTTATGGATATTTGAAATTTGGGTTTCAAAGAAAGAGAGAAATGAAATTTTAGCACACCAAGAGTTTTGGGTTCCAAATATAAATTATTCATTTATCACCATGAAATGTTAATATTAATATTAATATAAAAAAATGATTTTTCAATTATTATAGCTTTAGTCGATTTATTTACTGTGTTTTTTAGTAGTACTATTTGAGTAGGTGGTTGGAAGAAATAATCAATATTGAGAAGGATAAATTTGATTAAATTGATATTTTCTTGAAAAGAAATTATTTCTATACATGTTAAAGAACTTACTTTTTTTTCACCTAAAACAAGAATTTTCATTAAAAAAAATTTCCACTTTCTTACTATTATGAAGTTTAAAAGTTGTTTGAGTACAAAATATTCTTTGCAATCATTTCATTATGAGTGAAAAAAAAACATTTACTCTAGTATGCATTTTTTTTCTTTATATATATGAACATGAAAAAAAAATTCATAACTAATTTTGAATATGCATAATTTAAATAATTGTTTTATGTTACTCAATCATATATTATCATATATCAGTTATAGATATCATTATTGTAATTAAACCATCTTCACCAACTCCATATCAATTGTGCATAAATTTTTTTTTTCTTTACTTTATACTTAGTTTAGTATCTATCTCAACCCATCAATTAACTGTTATTACTCCTACTTAAACACAGTTACTCTGATGTATTATTTATTCCAAGAAGTTATTGTTAAAATATGATATATTAATGTTATCAACAACCATAAAAATCACATTCAATTAAAAACTGACTTTTGAATTTATTCCAAGAAGTTATTGTTAAAATATATTCTGATATATTAATGTTATCAACAACCATAAAAAATCACATTCAATTAAAAACTGACTTTTGAATGCTTTAAAGTCCCTTTATCAGTTTTATCATCTTTTTAAAGACACATTTGAATCCTAAATGAATAAAATAATTTAAAAGATATTCTTATAATAATAAACGAATAATTAATGTTATTTTAAACTTTTAAAAATGTATTTATATGAAATGTATTTGAAATTCGGTTTTCAAATGTTAAAAGATCAAAATCTCTCTTTTCATGTCAACTTATCTACATTATTGGAAGAGAACATTTCTTTCATATACGGTAAAAAGTAAAAAGAAAGGTCGAAAACTAAGAATATTGTATCCAATTTTTCTTAAAATTATATATGTAGATTAATTTAACATTTGAAATTATAAAATGTTTTGTTTGATATAAAAAAATTATTAGACATAAGGCCTTTTATTCCACTGATTAAAATAACATTTGATATTTTTAAAATGAAGTTAATTACTACTAATATTATGGCAGAAAAATTAATATACTACTATTAAAGAAGTAAAGACGTATTTATTTAGTAAACTATATAAATAGATAATTTAAAAAAATAATTTTAAAACAAAAATTCCCTTTTTAAAACATAAGTTGTCTAATTGATAATTTTATTTCAATTTTTAAAATAAAACCTTTTTAAGATGTTTCATTTTAGAAGAGACTTCAGTAACAATATCTTTTTTAAGGTTAATGTTTTCATATCACAAGTTTGTAATATTTAAATAAAAAATTTAAGATATTAGAAAAATCATGAGTTTATAATTTTAAACAATAAAAAAAAGTTAAAATTAAACACATATTTTATTTTTTTATAATAAAACATTTGTTTTGAAATAAGTTTTTCTATACTTTAAAACATCAATAAAATAAATATGAATTGAATAAAATAACATTAAAATATTTTTTTTCATTCGTTTTGAAAAGATGATCTATAAAGTTTCAACTTTTATGTTAGATTTTAATTCTATTTATATATTGTTTGGATAATTACATTTATATAATTAAAACATATATAATCATAATTAAAAAATATATGTTTAAAAAATTTTTTTAATGTCATTTTCTAATAAATTTTAAAATTCATATAAAAACTATAAAATAGATTTATTGTAATAATAATTAGTTTTTATCATATGTTTAAATTTTGGCAAACAAATGCTAGAATAACTAATGAAATGAGATTAATATCATGACAATTTCATAAAATAGAAAAAAATTATTAATACTTAGTATGAAGTCTTGATCCATGTATATATAGAAGTAGGATGGGAAGACACATCAATAATTAATACTATTGATAATATGATTCCAAAGAAACCAGAACAACAAAATAGATGTGCAGTTAATGTAACTATTTCTTAGATGTTATGTTACTATTTCTTAGATGTTGAGACAATTTTTATAAATGTTATCTGAAACTTCTACTGCAAGTTTAATAACTCAATAAAAAACATGTTTGAGGAGGGAAGGAATAAAGCATGGTGTGATGAGAATGTTAACTCTAAAGTTGGAAATAGAGAAAAAAAAACTAGACTTTTAAAAGATAAATGATGTGAACAAGTACCTCTTTTACATAAGTTTCTTAAAGTCTATAACAATTTAGATAAAAAGATCCTAATACCAGAGGAGGCAAGTTCATAAGTAGAGAAAAAGTGAAAGTGAGAATTGCAATGGAGAAGATTGTGGTTTGAGTGAGAAAAACCATAACTAAAAAATTAAATTTTTTAAATATAAATAAAAAATTAATTTAATTAATACTAATTACATTACCTAATTTAAATACATAAAAAGACTATATAAAATTTAAAATAAATAAAAGTATTAAAAACTTTATCTTATATCTTAACAAATTAAGTATCATTATACCTTATATTCACTCAAATTTTTTGTTTCAACTATCATATTTTATACTTCAACTATTATTTATCTAAATTTTATTATTTAATTATTATTCATTTATATTTGATGATTCAACATTCAATTAAATTTCAAAAATTATGATCAAATATTATTTATTTATTTTAGTAAATTATATTCTTATATTTATTTTGTTTATTTTTATCTTTTTTCATTATTTTTATATTTTACTAATATAATAATAATATTGTTATTTCATATCATATTTTTAAACTTTATTATTTTTTTAAATTCAATTTAATTTTAATTATTTTTTTCATGACTATTTTTAAATTAAAAAATATTAATTAAGGTAGCGTGGGCTTAGCGTCGACCAAGCCGTCATACATTATTTTATATTTTTATAAGTCAGGCTGATGCATATTTAGCGTGGGCCAAGCCGTTGTAATAATTTTTTTTTAATTTTTTTTTACGTAGACTAGGTTGATGTAATTTTAAAAGAAAAATTTATGATGAATTTTGCGTAAGTCTAGCTGATACTATGCATGAAACTTTACAAATCGCCGCTTTGACCCACATTATTTGAGTCCATCTCTTAACCACGCAAATATATTAACGCTAAAATTATGTTTTCTTATAGTTATCATAAATTGTTAAAGACTATATAAATCTTTATTGATAGGGATCCAGTGAATGTACATCGAGATATTGAGTATCTTGTAATATATACAATTGAATAAGAAAAGAATATGCTATATATTAATTATATGTATATATCATTTTTTATACAAGTTAAAATGAAATATTTTGATGTATTTAAGGGATAGAGACCCTAGTGTTTCATTTATATATTTTTTTCTTTCTGAGTAATAAAATTTATTTTTCTGAATTTTAATTTGAAAAAAAAAATATTATGACAAATGCTTAATCTAAACATATTATTTTTTAAATTTGTTAAATAAGCTTTCTTATAACATGATATCATGTAAAGCAAATATCACATGTTTTTTTAGAATAAAATTTTTAACACACATGTTAAACAAATATTAAATATTTTTTTTTTGATTGTGACAAACATCAATTCTTTTGATATGATTGCAGTTTGAATCTTCTTGACTCTGACTTCGGTAATAAACTTTTCAAGCACAAATTGTGAGCCCATACTCCATGGCAGATATCACCTTCAAGGTATTGTTGTAGCAGAAATGGTTATTTAAACTTCATGCTTAAAGGAAATAACATTGAGGTGTTGCTTTCAGTCCTATGGTTCAGGAAAGTCCTTCAGTCCAAAAACATTATTATTGCTAACCATGTCTAACTAAGGATGTGTTTTGTATAAATAAAATAAATAAGAGGGTATTTAGTATCAGAAGAAAAAATTATACATGAAAATTCTTAGTTTTAAGATAATAGGTTTTTTACTGTTGTTTTTTTCTTATTTATTATTCTTTTTGCCTATTTGCACTCAGTTCAAGTCTCCAACTAACACTTAACTCTATCATAAACAAAATTCCCTATGTGTATGGTAAGAATTACAGAAGAGTTGTCACATGACTATATTTTCTAACTCATTATTATTTGTAAATTAAATGACTCCATATTACAATTGATGTAAGCTCCAGAACACTGGGAGCAGCCCAATTCAAGACTCTGACTGGTGGTTCAAGAATGAATCCACAACTTACAGCATATATAAGAACAACATTGAGTCTAAGGAGTTTCATAAACCTCTAATATATATACTTCCAATAATTTGATTGGAGTTGACTTTGCTTAACCTTAAAGTACAGGATTATATTCTCTAACTTCTTTAGCTTAGAAGCTTTCTTCTTTGATTCAATGTCACAAGAATTTCATCAAGTTGACTTAAAAGGTTTCAGATTCTTTTAATTCTTAAAATGGATCTAGAACTAGCTAAAAATTTTTGGTATTGCAAACTTAATTAATACTTGTTCATATAGGTTTTTGACCATAGAGTACATAGATCTTAAAGCAACTTGATCTCAGACCAATTTAAATATAATTAACAACATCATAACCCAATTACATGCAAAGACTAAAGAAAACCCTTTTTAAACAAAATAAAAAGGAAAGAAATTTCACTTCTAAGTCTATATTTTAGCTGAACTTAGCCATTAATTTTCACACTCATCACTTCCTTTCTTAATACAACACAGAACCTGCTGCAGGCTCAATGCATGGTTCAGAGAAAACTACCATACACGAGTACATAAGTTTTAAAGCAATTTCATCACAAAAACATTTTGAATACAATCAACATATTACAAACAAAATACATAACTGAAGAACCCTTTTCAAACAAAACAAAAAGGAAAGAGAAAAAAAGAAAAGAAAAGTCACTTATTGTAATATTAATACTTCACATAGTTGTTGATGAAATACAAAGCATTGCTAGTCTTCCTTGCCGCATCCAAAACAGCATTTCTGATTTTTTCTGTCAAACTGGAATCCACACTCATCTCATCAAACTCATCTGAGCAAGTTTGGTCATTGGTGATGGAAGCACTCACCCATGTCTGAATGTTGCTGATATGAAACCTTCTGTCAGTACCATTCAAATGGGCCATTGAATCAAGGGAATCTTTGAGTTCACCAATGGAGTCCTTCACATCACCAAAGCAATCTTGCACCACTTGTTTAGCAATCCCTGTCATGTTCTTGTTCTTCAGAAGCTTTGATATGGTGGAGGATGAACTTTTTTCTGCCTTATAGGCTAGGGAGAGAGACACACTACACAGCTTCATAGGATCTGCTTCAATTTTTGTGGCATAGGGGGATAAAGTGCTGTAGCATATTGATGGATATGTGGTTGAGGTGCATGAGGTTTTGATGTAGTTTTTGAAGGTTTGTGTGGAAGTGGATGTAGTGTTTGTTTTTCCATAATTGGTGGGGATGGTAGAATTTTCACAAGCTGAAATGATGCTATGGTTGGCTAGAAAAATGAATGCAACAATTGTGAGAACTTGGAAGGAAGCCATGTCTAGATATCAGCTCTTTCTGTTTCTTCTATGTTTTAATGTTCTTGATTTGCATGATTTATATAGGTGTATTTCTTTGAATATTTTAATCCATGTCCCTCCACGAGTGAGACTTAAGAAAATGTGCTGGAAAACATGATTTGTTCAATTATTCTATAGTTGAGTTTTCAAAAGTTTAATTTCTATACGCATATGGCAAAATATTTTATGACTAAGGAAAAATTATAGTGATATGTACAAATTTTAATTATTATAAAAGCCAAAATAAGCTTTATATAACTATTGTGATTAATCAATGCAGTATTATATTTTTATGCATAAGGAACTTATATGCATTAGGTAGAAAATATTTGGTTAGAACTATAGAAAACCTGAACTGTAAAAGAGTATTCCTTCTTTTTGAAAAAAGTATAATACGAATAATAACTTCTCATAATTGAAAAAAAAAATGAGTTAAATATATCATGTAAAAGTTAAATAATAAATATTTATTTTAAGTTAGAAATGGTTTCATGTGATCTTATATTGTTATCTTATAAGCTATATGCTAATTTTTTTTTTTTCATTGACAAGAGCGAAAAAATTCTTATTCTCTTCATGGAGTCATCACTAGCCAAACAATGACAAGTTATAATAAAATAAAATAGTGTAATTATATAGTTGTGATTATTACTATACGTAATGTAATCCTTAATATTTTACTGGTAAATTTATAAGATATCAATATCAAAATAATCAACTGAACGTTTTTCTAATGAACTGGTAAAAACAATTGCATAATTTATTCCCATTTGTAAAGTCTCGATTAATAATCAATGTTTTACCCATAAACTGGATAGTAAAGTGGTAAAACATTACTTACATATGTTAAGAAACACTCTCTTTTCTTTGTATCTTTATTTATTATTTAATTTTTCATAATTATGGGATTAAAATGGAAAATAAAATTTTTCAGGACAATTATTGTATTTCTTGATTTTTATAAAAGAACCTTACAATACAGTAATAAAAGAATACCATATATTTGATTAATTAAGTAATTAATCAAGAAAGTCTAAACATTTAATGTCCTAAAGTCAATTCTCATGAATACATATAAAAAGGAAACCATTCAGATTTTCAAATTTGTCTGTGTCGGTAAAACAACGTAAAAAAAAAAAAAATCACTTTTCTTACTCTGAAATAATTAACAATAATTGAAATAGGAAAAACAAACACATTTATTAATTATGCTAATATGTTTTCTAAATCATAACTCATTTGCCTATATATATAGCCGGCACTTTAGGGCTAAATGAGACAGATAAGCTTCGAACATTTACACGACACGTATCAAATTTTCAGAGTTTCAAAAGTCCTTAACCAGATTATCGTGCAGGCATTTCACGTTGGCACGCGTGAAACGCTGCACAAAGAAAGGAAATTAAGGATTGGCTAGGGTTTGGATCACAAATTTTTAACTTAATTATAATAATTATTAATTTATTATGTCAACAATGTGGCAGGGTGATGATGAACGAAGACACTTTGTGATTGGGAAGTTGTGCCTAGCTACTTCTATGTCAACTCAACTCCTCTTAATTCCACTTAATAAAACAAAAATTCACTCTAATATATATATATATATATATATATATATATATATAATATTAAATATTATATGATAAATATATGTTAAACAATACCCTTTATAACACAGATAATTCTTTTAATATATTCACTAACACATTCTCTATAAAGTTTATAGAAAAAATTGTAATTTTGATGAATATCATATCTCATTTAATAATATTTCTCATGTTTCATAATAAAATATACATTGAAAAAGGTGTTTTGATAACCCTCTTCATAATATACAAAATTTAAAGGGGGGTTTACCTTTTAATATTAAGAATAACAAAAAATAGAATCTCAACTAATTGAAAGTTATTTTGGAGTGATAACATTAATTAGGCTGAAAGCAGTGAAAATTTATATACACTTGAGTTTATGATTTTTTTTTACTTAGAATTAAATTTAAATATATTATATATTCTTTCAAGTGTTGATAAAAAAAAATACTGTGTTTTATCAACAATTGTAATTAAAGTGTTGGTGATCGGGCCATAATTATGAATTTGATTTAACAAAAATAAAATACTTGCCTATACATTTAACCTAATTTAGCTTCGTCAGCTAAAGGGAATAAAATAATAGTAAAGTGTCAAAATACATATTTTAAAAATAGAAAGTCAAAATACTTGCTGCTAATTAACACATGCGTCCCCCTTTGATGTAGGTTCCTTTTTTTTTTTCTCTCTTTATTCTTGTTTACACTGCTTCTTCCAGAACAAAAATTGTAAGTGAAAACTAATTGATATACAATTAATCATTGAATAAAATTATGCAACCATTTCTTTCTGTTATTCAGGAGTTTGAATAATCTGATGAGTTAAAATTTTCAAACTTTCTTATCGGTCCTCATGGTCTAAACTTGACAATGGTTTTAGTAATAACATAAAATTCTCTTACATAAGAGGGCAAACTGGGACAGCTTCTTTGGGAAGACTAAGAATTGGAGCTTCAATTTTGAGTTTTGCAAATGTTCCTGCACTTGGATCATCCAAAGAAAAATGTTATTTATTCAATAAATTGGTTAAAGGAGCAGCAATATTATTTATCAATGTTATGTAATATCTTGTAAGGCCAAGAAAATCTCTCATCTGTTGCATTAGTAGGTCAATCCAGTATAGCCTTCACCTTTTTATGTAATATCTATTTTTAGTTCACCTTATTAGAAATAGTATGACTTAAGTAATCAACCTTTTGCACCCAAAAGGGACATTTTGGTAGCTTTGCAAAGAGCTGATGTTGCCACCGTAATTTCAAGGCCACCTCCAGCTTATGTAAATGTAAAGATAAAAGAAGAGTTGTACGAAAATGTCATTAAATAAAATCGAAACATATTTTTCTAAGAAAGATGTTGGAAAACCTCATTCATAAGACTCTTAGTAGATGCATTAGAGAGTCGAAATGACATTAAAGAGTGTAAATGACATTAGAGAATTTAAATGACATTACTAGCCATTCATAAAAGTCTTGATGAGTTTGGAATGTTGTTTTATATCTATCTTTTTCCGTTACATTAGTAGAAAAAAATATTTAATTGCGGTTATATAATGTTTACAAGCACGGTTTCGGAACTGCGATAGATGTAATTGTGATAAAAAAATACTGAAGATACAATCACAGTTGTACAACCGCGATGAAAAGTATAATATACCACCGCGGTTCTTTAGTAACCGCGTTAAGAAATGCTCATATTGTGCAAAAATGGCGTTGTCTTTCCACATACCAACGCGGTTGTAGAGAAAACCATGCTGGTATTGCACATACAAGGGCGGCAACTGCCCTTGTATGTGCAATACCAGCACAGTTTTCTCTACAATCGCATTGGTATGTACAATTTTTTTTAAATGACAGCAGTTATTCGCTGTTGCCCACCAAAATTGGTAGCAGCCTAAGACTCTATTATGCTTCTGATTCACAATAAATCAAGCACTCTAACCAACTTAAAATAAGCACATCACCGGATAGTTTTCAATCCTTGGAAGAGCACTGCATACGCAGGCCAGACAATAATACAAACTACAGAAAATAACAGCAATTGGCATACCTTGGTGCATTTTTGAGAACTTCGAATTCCTCTTCTGTCGGAAGAGGCCGCCCAAAAACATCCTTGGGCCTCGGTATTTTCTTCTCTTCATTAAAATTCGTACTCTGCGGTCTAGGAGGCAAGAAACACGACTATATTCAATCATACAATAGCTAAAACTGAGTGGCAGATTAATTCCATTACTATTGAACACAAAGTAAGCGACGGAGGAGGTACATGGAAGAGGAAGGTGCATCACGAGCATTATCGTGTTGAGGTCCCTTGTCCATGTCCTCTCGTTTCTTCTCATCATTCATTTCCGTAGCTTTGGCACTTTCGGCATTGTAACCTGGAGGACAAATGTACATGAAACTAACAGCTTGCATAAGCTCCACCTACACAAAACCCTAATTTCAAATAACGAATCACGAAGAGAATGAAGCCATGAAACACAGAGAGAGAACGCGATACAAACCTTTTCCTTCTCCTTCTTGGAGATGAGAGTGGTTTGGCGAAAAAACTCTTGCTCCTGCACAAACTCGAACAGCAGAGAGAGAGAGAGGAATTAATTGGATGATGAATTGGTATGGAATGGGAGGAATTGAAGAAAACATACCTTGCGAGAAACCTCTTATGCGCGGCGTTGGCGATTGGCATGAGTTTGTTCGGCGATCCACTTGTGGCGTTGGTTGGGATAAGAGAGAGGATGCCATGGTGGTGGGGTTGGCGACGTAAGAAGAAGAAAAAGAGACCTTAGTGGTGGGGGTGGCGAGACTGCTTGAGAAAAAGAGAGGAAGAGACGGTGAGGCGCGGAAGAGGGAGAAAGACGAAAACAAGAGAGGAAAGAAGAGGTAGACGCAAGAAACCCCTAAAACAGGGGATACGAGCGCGGTTGTTAGTAGGAACCGCACTCGTATCCCACATACAAGGGCAGTTGTTTAAACAATCGCCCTTGCATCTCCCTGCAAAATAATTTAAATTTTTTTTTGTAGATACCAGTGCAGTTGTTTAAACAACCGCGCTGGTATCTCCAGCAATGTTAATACAATTGCGGTTGTTGTGGACAACCGCGGTGGTATGATTGCACTTAATTTCAAAAATGCCACCACGTTTTTAATTGTGGTTCTCTCTTAACCGCGATGATATCCTACCGTGAAATGTGTTTTTTCTACTAGTGTTACCAATATATGGTGATACCCTAACCTTAGGTCTAATTTAGAAAAGCATTGAACTCCATAAAACTCATCAATCAACTTATACATCATAGGACTAGGAAAATTATTATTTATTGTAATGACATTCAAGACTTAGCCTTTGTAAAATCTCTATGTTACATCTTTCTTCTTCATTAAGACTATGGGAGAAGAAAAAAGATTAGTGCTACACATTATAATCCCTTCCTCAACATGTCTTGTATCATGGTTTCAATTTGTAGTTTTTGGTTGTGAGGATATTCTGTAAGGTTTGACCTTAATTAGACCAGGGTCTTGGATCAATGGAATTGCATGATTTTTAGCTCACGAGGAAGGTAAACCTAAAGGAATCAGGAAAACCTCTTTATGAGTGTGCATTATAATGGTCGACTCAAAGTTCAATATCGGTTGGAAGATCTAAGCGCTTGTTTTGAGGTGAGTTCAAGTAGCATTGTAGGGTAAAAAACTCACCTATAGCATTTGTGTATGCATTCTTTTTAAATGAGTGAATTGTGCAGAACTTGGTAGTTTAGATGTCTCACCATGTAAGGTGATAAATTCATTGTTCAAAAAGAATTTCAAGTTTATTGTAATTAGGTATGTGAGGGCTCGATGTAGATAGCTAAGTAGTTCCCAAAACCAAATTTTCCCAAATAAGCAATAGGTATATCGTAATTTCAACGATTGTCCTTGAATATTAACTTCTAATTCTTTCACTAATCTTTCGACCACTAAGGAGTTATCATTGCCAACCAAAACTTGCAAGTCATTTTTTATACATTCGAAGGTTTCATGTTATTCGAAATGAAGGAATGGTTTGGTGAGAGAAGGAAGGCGTAGAGTGGTTGATCTGATGGATTGACTAATAATTAAGATATTTTGACTGATTTATGTTTTTGGCCAAGGGTTAGGATTATAAGATCTAAGTTTATTAACATACTTTTCTTCCTATAACTTGGCTACGGACATGTATTAAATCATGGTAGTAGGGCTTGAGCTATAACATCGTAACAAATATTTGTCTTAAGACCATGAATAAAATAGTTTGACATTTCTTATGAAATGATTCTTTGGATCCTGCTAGCAAGCATTGTAAATTGGACATAATAATAATATACAATAGTGACTTGTGTCAGTTTGAATAGTTGTGCTTGAGGACACTAATAGAGGGAAGGTCCAAATTCCATTTCAAGGGCTGTGTAAAAGCAACCCATGAATGAAAGTGATTGATGCAAGTTAGCATTTGATACTGGGAAACAACTTCTTTGTGTAGATGAATGACACAATGATTAAACAATATTCATCTAGTGTATTTATTTTATTAGTTAAAAAGAATAAAATTAATGTGATGCACACAAAAAGAGTGTTTCAACCCTTACACAACATATCCTTACACTAAACATGGTGAACATGATATCCTAAGTATGTAAAGTAGATATTCTAACTTGACAATTCTTAAAAAAAAATAGTTATCTCATTCCTTTAAGATAATAGATCCTATAAAACATGCTACATCCTATATGTATGCTTATCATCCTAAAGTACATTTCACATAACTATAGAGGTAACTTCTATCAGTATTGACCCAACAAGATAACATAGTCTACATGCTTCTAAAATCTAAGAGATCTTGGGCTATCTTTTAACTTGTTCAAAGAGGTATAACTTATATTAATTATATGTGCATAACAACATGTATTCGCAAGTGGCTGCCTTCTAGTAGTATGTATGAATCTCCACTTCATTCCTACATCTTGGTATGACTTTGGATCATTGGACCAATACTGCAACAAATCATTATTCCAACTAAGAAGATGTGCCTGCAATGGTTTTTGTTACATCACACCGCATTACTATTCACTTCATTTTTGTTCTTCTCAATCCCAACATCTCTAAGTATAAAGTTTGAAGGAATAATTTCCAATCACTGGTGCAATTTTAGTTGTTCCTACTCTAAGAGCTACTATGGTATTGATAACAATCATGTTTAGATTTGGACTTATGCAGTATTGTAATAACTGAAGAATTATTCCGCTTTAAATATCCACTAAAGAATATTTGAACCAATTAAATAACAAGCGAAAAGAAATTAGGCCAACATAATTACGCAATTATTGAAAAAGATGAGGTCCAATTGAATAATGAAAAGGGGTGCAAAGAAAAAATAGAGGTCCTTGACTTGGCTATTTGCAGCTTATTTGCAAAGCTAGAAAGATACATAACTCATTACTCAATCACAAATCCTAAATCAATCAACAAACCCTCGAGCAATGAAAGCACCCATAACCATACTTCTACACTCCCAAAACACATGTGCACTGAGATGAAACACAAAATCAACATTTTTAGTTGGTAGAAACTTGCTTAACAGTGTCTTAGTAATGAAAAGGGGTGCAAAAAACAAGTAGAAGTCCCCAAATTGGCTATTTGCGGCTTATTATGTCACCTGATTGTAAAGCCAGAAAGATACATAACTCATTTCCCAATCACAAACCCTAAATCAATCAACAAATCCTCGAGCAATGAAAGCACCCATAACCATACTTCTACACTACCAAAACACATATGCACTGAGATGAAACCCAAAATCAACATTTTTAGTTGGTAGGAACTTGCTTGACAGTGTCCTAATAAAGGAAATTAGACTTAGAAAGAAAAGTTGTTTGATCATAGTGATAGATTATGAGAAAAAGCTTACAATTCCATTAGGCAGAAATTTTTGTACTACATGATGACAAGACTAAAATTTTGTGAGAAATGGATTAAAGGGATTAGGAGATGGCTAGGATCTGCCACAATTTCAATCTTGGTCAATGGAAGTCTTATAGAGGAGTTTAGATCTACAAAAAGGATTAGACAAGGTTATCTATTAGCTTATTTCCTTTTCCTCATTGTAGCAAAGAGATCGGTAGACATAGCTAGACAAGCCAAGCCAAAAACCTACAGAGATGTTAGAAGGTGTCAAAATAAGAGAAGATGGATACAAGTAAATATGTTACAATACGTAGATGACATTTTATTCATATGTTATTCATATGTGATGATAAAACCCATAATAATTTCATTTTGAAATCAATCCTTCGTTGCTTTGAAGTTGCCTCTTCTCAAAGTCAACTTCCATAAGAGTAAACTTGGAGGTGTTCGGGTCATAACAATAATTTGGAGAGATTCACTAGCATTGTGAATTGTAAAAGGAACTTTCATGTATCTAGGAATTCTTATAGGGAAAAATTCGAGAAAGGTCAAATTATGATATATTGTACTATAAAAAAATTAGGAAAAGGTTGATATGATAGAGTAGTACAAAAAAACACATTCTATGACAGAATAATACGTCGGTTAAAATAAAATCGACATAAACAAAAATGCAGTGACATTTTTGTTAATAATTGAAAGAATACTATGTCGATTAATTTAAACCCAACATAATATACTATTTTTTACGTCGGTTACACCTTATAACCGACTTAATAAGAACTAAAAGAATAAAAAAACAAAATTTAAAAACTCTGAATTGGCAAAAAAAATATAACGTCAGTTACGTTAATCGACCAATATAAAATACAACATATACTAAGTCGGTTTAGCTACTCAACCGACATTATTCTTTGCCCCTTTGCTTTTGCACACGCTTTTTCTCTTTCCTCTTCATTTATTTTGCTTTCCTTCCTCGACAGTAATATTGTCAATCATTTCTATTTTCTTCATCTCAACACTTTTTCTTACTCCAACACACGCCCTCTTTACAGATCCTGACATTTCTCTTTTCACAATTTATTTTCTTTCTTTCTTTGTGGCTACTAAAACAATTTGTTCAAGAGAAAGAGAAAGAACCAACCAAAGGTTTCAACTTTAGATCTGAGGGAGCTAAGGTTGTTTAAGGTTTCAACCAATGGAAACACCCTGTGGGTTTTTCATATGAGATGAAAGTTTCTTACTTTATGCTTTGACCCTTCTTATTCTTCTTCTTCAGGATCAATAATGTTGGCTATTGGGGTATATGGCACTAGTATCTGAACAAGTATTACTTGCACTGCATTGCTCTAAGAACTTGAGGTCTTTCTCATTTTTTGGTGTTGCAGACTTCTAGGTTTTAAGGAATTTGTTGGTGCAAAAAAAATGGAGTGTTTTTTTTTTCATGATGAAGAATCTGCTCGTGATTATTTGTCATGGTATGCCTACCATTTTCCTTTTTTTTTTCTTTATCTTCTTCTTCTTGCTCGTTGTTTTCATTTTCACTTTAATCTTTCTCTATGACATTTTTGCTCTATTGTTTTTTTTTTCTTGGATTGACTTGTACAGTTATATGTGTAGCAAATATGGAACAACATTAGAGAGACCGAGGTGGAAAAAGATTGAATGTTGATGGAGTTGGAGAGGGAATGTTTAGAAGTATACAGGAGAAAGGTTGATGATGTTGTAAACACAAAAGCACACTTTCATCAAACAATTGCTGCCAAGGAAACAGAGCTTGCCACACTAATGGCTTCACTTGGCGAACATGATATTCATTCTCCTGTAAAGCAATTTGCTTTTGTTTAAAAGTCAATTTCTTAGCCAGAATTCCAGTACTTTGTTGTCTGAATATAAAGAAAAAGTAAAATTATTAATGAAGTATACTACGTAATAGTTTTTCAACTTTTAAAATTTTGGAAAGATACTACGTCGGTTATACACTGCAACCGACGTAGTATCTACCTCTTACGTCAAAATTTAAGTTAGGTATATGACGTCAGTTTTTATTTTCAACCAACATAGTGTCGTATATATTACGTGGTTATATATATATTACATCGGTTCTAAAATCGACGTAGATGGTCTTCTAGAACCGATGTAAAAGACCATTTTTCTACTAGTGATGGAAGGACATATAACGTTTTCTGGAAATGTGTGTTTAATTAAATCTATTATAACTGCTCTCCCACTCTTCTTCCTATCCTTTTTTACAAAGACAATTTTTGTGGGGTGAAAATCAGAAAGATAGAATCTCATCAGTGAAATGGTAAAAAATATGTACACCAAAAGAAATTGAAGGCTCAAAAGTAAAGAAAATTCAACAGTTTAACAAGGCACTCTTAACAAAATGAAAATAATGAAAATGGAGATATGTAACTAAAATCAAAGAAATGTGGAAGAATATTTTAGACTCTAAGTATGGAGGATGGAGAGTTAAACAAGGTAAATCAATCATCATTTGAATTTGTGTGGTGGAGAGATTTAAAGAAAGTATATGGATCAGGATTATATCACAATTGGTTTGATAAGAATATCAAATGCGAATTGGGAAATGGAAGAAAAACCATATTTTGGAAAGATAGATAGAAGGACGATATTTCTCTTATGAAAAAAATTTCCAAGAATTTACATTAATTCTAATAATAAATATGCAATAGCTACATAAATGGGGAATTGGAAAAATAATGTATAGAAATAATAGTTAGATTGGAGAATGGAGTGGTTTGAATGGAAATTATCCCTAGTAAATATGTTTAAGGAAGAGATAACAAAGTTTTTACTTCATCCTCGGAATCAAGAATCTTGGAAATGGAAAGGGGATGAATCGGAGTCCTATATTGTAAAATCTACATATAAAAGTTTACAGAACAATATAGATAATGAAAAGGATGAATTCTTTCGACAGCTCTAGATGGTAAATGCAACACTTAATGTCAAACACCTTGTATGGAGTGTAGGTCTGAATAGTATCCTAACTAGGGATAACTTGGAACGTAAATGTGTAATGGTACTTTGTAAACTTCAAGTCTTATAAAGTAATGCATCAGTTCAACACTTATTCTTTGAGTGTAAGGTGATCAATGTCACATGGAACCTATGTTATAATTGGATAAGAGTAACAAATGTCTCACATAACCAAATTAAACAATAGTTTCATACATGGGCTAAGGGAATATGATTTGAAAGGAAACATGGATTAAACTAATTAGAAAATCATAGGATCATAGAAATAATGGTTTGTTTAGAAATGCAAAAAATTGACAGTGATGAATATTTGCAACTGCACAACTGAAACTTTGACCCAAAATCTTGCATTAGAAGTACTCGAAAAGTACCCCAAACGTTTATGACTAATGCACAGTTAAAGGCAAAAAATCAAAACTCTTTGCAGTCATCTATTTCGAAAATGTTAATACTTCTATATTTATTGAAATTTGTTCACATATTGCAAGCTGGCTTCGTCTTCTTTCTTTCTCTTGTGCCTCATCGCAGGCGTCTAATGGCATGGTGTGCCCTTACACCATTTTCTTTTTTTCGATTTCAAAGCATCAACTTAAATTAAGCTTTTTTGCTCGTTTGGACGACTAAGCCACAAAATAGAAAACAAAGAAACCTACCAACCAATATCGTGAAAAAAACCTTCAACCAAAAACAAGTCATATCCATGAACGCGTTGACATATAGTGTCTTTATCTTAGCAATGCCATTAAAATATGCAATGTTTTGTCAAAATGGCACGTACATATTTTTCCTACACAGTTTTGCTTATTCCTCAAACCACTGCACATGGGTTACCCAAAAATTTCAGATAAACACATATGCTTGAAAATGAAGCATGCGACTACTAGCTCAGCAAGTGAAAATGATCTCTATGTTCAAAGAAACTACTCCTTCTCCTATGCTTGAACAAGTCTACTCAAGAAAGGATAATATATACAATTTTTCTTTTGCCACATCGTACATGCATGTGAAACCCTAGCATTCAACTTCAGACCAACTCAACCTTATTATCCTCAAACAATTTAAGTTTAATGTTGTGCTTCTGTTGTCACAGCCGTCACAAGAACATTAACAAGTAAGCTTCAGAGAGATATCTCTCTGTCAAGATCACAAGACACTTGTTTTTCTTGCAATCACAATTACACTTGAGCAAACCCTAACTTGCACTAGTTCAAGCAATTGAAAAATAATGTTATGATTATGATCCTTTCATTCTTTCTTGCAATTGCATTCACAGTTTGTATCTGTGTCATTCTTCTCTTCACCTCACACGTTTACCCCTTCCACACTCCACATCCACCAAAGCAATATATATATCCACCAACATCTCATCACAAGAACCATTACAAACCAAAAACACATATCAAACATTCTTTGTTGTTCAAGTACAATTCACATACAATACAACTCTCATAGTTATTTTCTTCAATCTCCACCGAAAATGGAAACCCTTATTGCAAAAATATGCTTCACACTCCTATTCATGTCTTCAATCTTCTCACTAGCCTCATCAAGAAGAGAACCAGATTCATCCAGCAACTTAGAGTGGTGGTGCAACCTAACCCCACACCCTGAGCCATGCAAATACTACATCACCACTGCTCAAACGGAGAGCCACCATTTCACATTGATCAAGCACAGAGCTATCTTCCGAGGAATGCTTGTTGAACATGCCCTAAACCAGGCTCTCATCATGCACAAAGAAGCTCTTGACTCTGACCAAACCAACATGACAACAGAGAATCACAGAACCGTGCATGGTGACTGCTTGCAGCTCTATGGAAAAACCATCTTCCACCTCAACCGCTCCCTCGAGTGCTTCCATGGGAAGCAAAACTGTTCATCGGTTGATGCACAGACATGGCTCAGCACTGCCCTTACAAACATGCAAACGTGTGAAGATGGAACAACTGAACTTGGTGTTGAAGATTTCAAGGCTCCCAACAACAAGAACAATGTGACTGAGATGATAAGGAACAGCTTGGCCATCAACATGGACTTCATGAAACATGATCATCACACGGAAAAAGCTCATGAAGAAGCGTTTCCAAGTTGGTTTTCAAAGCCAGAGAGGAAACTGTTGCAGTCTACAACGATAAAGGCTCATGCAGTGGTGGCAAAAGATGGTTCTGGGGATTTCAGAACTGTGCAAGATGCTCTCGATTCTGCGGCAAAGAGGAAGGTGAAGACGAGGTTTGTGATACATGTGAAGAAAGGAGTTTACAAGGAGAATATTGAGGTTGCTGTCCACAATGATAACATTATGCTGGTTGGTGATGGAATCAGAAACACTGTAATCACAGGTAGCAGAAGTGTTCAACAAGGTTACACTACTTATAGCTCTGCAACTGCTGGTGAGTGATTTCTTCTTATTCCTTTTACATTGTACATAGAACATGTGCAGAATAAGAAAATAACAATGAATCTTGAAATATGGCTAAAATTAGTGGTGTTTAAATTTAACCAAACAAAATTAGCTTAATCACAGATAATTTGCATGTATACTTGGTGTTCCCAAAATAGATATGTTGTAAATAAATAAAATTATCGACCATGTTATGTTAGGCTTATGCACCTAAATGCAAGAGTTCTTGGCTCCTGTAGTAGTAGTTTTTTTGCTTCTGGTTTTGATTAAGTACATTTTGTATTAACCCAGTCTTGTGCTATATATTAGTCCTATCAGTAAAAGTCATTTCCTTTGTTTTCTTGTTTTCTAAACCATTGAAAATTTCATTTTTTTGCGGTCTTTTAATAAGGTTTTAGAGCATGCATACGTATATGCGTATGTAAGAAATACGAAACTTAAAGTTTTAATTTGAGGATTTGGTAGAAGAATAGTTAGCGTTTAATAGGCATATTATTGTTTTTTCCTTGGATTTTACACATCCTGCAATACCTTTTAAAAAAAATAGAAAAAGTCTCAAGACTTTATTTTAAATATTCCAAACACAACATTAAATAAGTCAAACCCCAGCTCAAATCAATGAATAGATTGAATTTTGTTTAAGTTCACCTTATTATTATCATCCATTATGTTTCTATATCATTAGGAAAAATATAACATTTTCATATAATTTTATATAAGTAAACATTTAGCCAATAAAATCTAATTATGAAAGTATATATTTTATTTATTGGGTCTCCCAATATCAACATTCCATAACAATTAGGCTTAAATTCATATAAGAAGGAAGAGACGCTATCTTTAAAACAAAATCTTAACATTTTGTAAGTTTTATTTTATATGTTGTTAGAATGTGAAATTTAAACTGACATTTAGATTAACATTAATAACACTTGTTCTTTGTAATGATTGAATTTCAGGTATAGATGGTCTTCACTTCATTGCAAGGGACATCACCTTCCAGAACACTGCCGGAGCTCAGAAGGGACAAGCGGTGGCGCTCCGGTCAGCCTCCGATCTCTCCGTCTTCTACCGGTGTGCCATCATGGGCTACCAAGACACCCTCATGGCCCATGCACAACGCCAATTTTACAGGCAATGCTACATCTATGGCACCGTTGACTTCATATTTGGCAATGCTGCAGTGGTCTTCCAAAACTGTTACATTTACGCTAGAAAGCCCTTAGAGGGCCAGGCCAACATGATCACGGCCCAAGGACGAGGCGACCCATTTCAGAACTCTGGAATTTCGATCCACAATTCTCAGATTCGGGCCGCCCCAGATCTCAAGCCCGTTCTTGACAAATTCAACACCTTCTTGGGTAGGCCCTGGCAACAATACTCAAGAGTTGTGGTCATGAAAACTTTCATGGACTCCTTGGTGAGCCCATTGGGCTGGTCCCCATGGGGTGATTCTAACTTTGCTCAAGACACACTTTACTATGGGGAGTATCAAAACTATGGGCCTGGTGCGTCTACAAGCAACAGAGTGAAATGGCCCGGGTTTCATGTGATCACAAGCCCAGCTGAAGCGTCTCAATTTACAGTCACACGCCTCCTTGCAGGCCCAACGTGGTTGGGCTCTACAACTGTGCCATTTACCTCTGGTCTCTGAGCTTGTGCTATATGGTTACGTTACAGTTCTTTGGAACTGAGTTTTTATATGTTGTAGTTTGTGTGATATTCTTTTGTACACCTTTTATAATGTAATATTATTGCTATTCATTTATTATTGTAAGAAAACATATTATTTTTTACTTTTTATTTTAATTTTTTCTCATTTCTCCCCTTCACAAGTATGGATTGTTGTTTCAGTAGATAATTTTTCTTTATTTTTTTTAGATTTAACATTAAGTCCTTCTTGATAGTTATGTAACGTTGTTAGTAGTTCAATTTTCTTTAATCTTGATATATATTAAAAACTAGGCATCTTAAATATATTAATATACTTTGAATACACACAGTGATGGTATAACCTTCTAATATAGTTTAGTTCATAGTTAAAATGATATGTTATCTACTTGTAATTTAATGTACAATAATAATCTTCTATAGTCGGCAAAGAGTAGAATATCAAACAAATATAAACTAAAATAAGTTTCAAAGAAGTATAACAACTAATTAACATCGTAAGTACAAAGCATTCTTGTTTTAAACAATATATTGTGAATGTAAAATATTCAAAAGTTTTGTTTACCTTACGTAATATTTTAAGAGTGTATTTTAGGTGATAAGCATAGATGGAGTACTACAATTCATATTTTTCTGGTAAGAAGTTTGATTAAGTCAAAAGTGTAAAAAAGAAAATGGTGAATGTGGATAAAATTTTATTGTGAAAAGAAAACTTGAGAACATACCAAAATTAAAAGGACTCCTGAGTGAAGAATACTTGCTCAAGTGTACAAAACTTAAAATTTCATTTTCATGAAAATTATACGGAATAGGGGAAGTAAGAAATGACAAAATTCCAAGTTTTTTATTCTTGTAAATCTTAAATTGGTCTTTCTCATGTTTTATTTTCTTCCATTTTATTTTTTTTCATAAAATCAATGGATTGTTGTTCAACAGACAAATACAGAAATTACCCTATCTTTTACAAATGTATAAGTTTGTTTAAATTTTTAAAAATATATACTCATTAACATTTATTGAATATTTTTAAATCTTATTGTTTTAAAATTAAAAATTTAATTTACATAATCCATTAATATAAAAATTTTAAACAATTTTTACTCTAAAATATTTTCTGTACAATACAATTACCTCGAAATAGGCCTTTTAAGTTTTTTTGTTTCTCTATACCATTGCGAATGATATAGCTGCATTTCATACACATGTGGACCTCTATGATGATTTTGAAAATGCTTGATTTAATTGATTAACCTAGTCAACCATGGAGGTATATCACTGCCCTTTGGCAACCCCAAGAAATATTCTTAACAGAACTTTAATATTGCTTGAACTAGTTCATATGTCTCCACGGCCTTCAACATTCCTCATGAGATCAATACATAATAAAATCAATTAATTATTTAATTGGAAACTCTACGTATATATATCTATATTCATTCAAAAATTAACTCATTGACATAATGATTAGACATTTTCAAATTTACGTTCTAAGATACGTTTTACAGATTTTGAAAAGTGAGTCAGAATATTTCTTGTGAGTTACAACTTACAAGTATCAGTCTTCATTCTCATAGAGTATATACATAATCTTCAAAAAAAAATATTTTGATTTAATTATGGATGTTAAACCATTACTTTCATTTATCTACAAATTAACCTTGCCGGCATTAATTGCTTTTGATTTTGAATCATTTTAAACCTATTTGAACATTTACTATAAGAACCCTAACTGTGTCACAAACATTAATTCTTACCTAAGAGAAAACTCAACAACAATGGCCAAAACTCTTGCCCTAATCATTGTCTTCATATCCTTGTTTTTTCTGTCGTCCCCAACCACTTCAAGCATTTTCTCTAGCACCATTGATTTTTGGTGCAATAAAACCCCACATCCTCAAACATGCAAGCATTTTGCCCTAATAAACCATGAGCCCCTTCAAGATGCTATCCCAAAAACTGCATTCCAATTTAAGAACCTCATCCTCAGAATTGCAATGCACCAATCAGTGGAAGCCCAAATGCAGATCATGTGGTTGGGAACCAAATGCAGAAGCAAGCAAGAAAAAACAGCATGGTCAAATTGCATAACCCTATACCAAGACACAATCAACCTTCTCAACCAAGCCCTTAACCCTACCAAACCAAGCACAATCTATGATCTCCAAACATGGCTTAGCACAGCCCTAACCAACATTGACACGTGCCAAACCGGGTTCCATGAGCTTGGAGTTGTCAACAATGTTCTACCCCTCATTCCCAACAAGAACATCTCAGAGATCATAAGTGACTTTTTGGCTCTTAACAATGCTTCTTCTTCATTCATTCCTCCAAAGACTAACAAAAATGGCTTCCCGAGATGGTTATCTCCCACTGACAGGAAGCTTCTGGAGTCGCCACCATCGGTATCACCAGATGTTGTGGTGGCTAAAGATGGTTCTGGGAACTTTGTGACCATCAAAGAAGCTCTGAAAGTAGTCCCGAAGATGAGTGAAAAGAGGTTTGTGATATATGTGAAACGAGGGGTTTACAATGAAAACATTGAGATTGAGAATTCTATGAAGAATGTTATGTTGTATGGTGATGGTATAAGGCTCACCATCATTTCTGGTAGCCGAAGTGTTGGAGGAGGTTCTACCACTTTTGATTCGGCAACCGTTGGTAAGAGCTTTTTTAAGAACAAATATATATATATATATATATATATATATATATATTACAAGGACATATAACATTCATTTTGCCCTATTTCTATTTTTTTTTTACATAAAATTAACTATTACATCTACATCTACATCAAATAAAATAGATTTTTGTTAATCAAATTAAAATAAACTATGTTTAGACCCAGTAAAAAACTTATTACACTCGTATTCAATCCGAGCCATAGTAAATTAGAGTATAATGAGTAAATTTGTATGTTTTACAGCGGTTAGAGGAGATGGATTCATTGGACGTGGCATCACATTCCGAAACAGTGCAGGTCCAGAAAAGCGGCAAGCAGTGGCAGTGCGTTGTGGTGGTGACCTCTCAGTGTTCTATCGGTGTGGCTTTGAAGGGTACCAAGACACTCTCTATGTGCACTCCCAAAGACAGTTCTACAGAGATTGCTACATCTATGGCACAGTGGATTTCATCTTTGGCAACGCTGCTGTGGTCTTCCAATCCTGCAACATTTATGCAAGAAGGCCAATGCAAAAACAGAAGAACGCCGTAACAGCACAAGGTAAACGGAAGAGAAAGAAAAGAGAGAAGAGAAGTGTTATAATCTATTTTTACCATTGACATTATTTTTTTAATGGTCCAGTTTGGACACTTTGGGATGAGTTGGTTTATATTATCTCGCATTTTGTTGAGTTGATTTTATACTAGAGTAAGTCGGATCAAATTAAGTATGAGTATAGATTAAATCGAGTGGGATATAGGTCAAGTTAATCTAGTTCACGTCAAATTGAGTTATAACAGTTAAGTCATGATATTCAGATCAGCTGGAGTTGGGATAGTTAAAACAGAACTAGGTTAAGTCAATTTAGGCCTATGTTTTATGAAGATGAGTTAGGTCTATTTTAGGTGAGTTTCATATTAGGTCAAGTTGGATTGATCCAAGATTATTTGAGACTTAAGCTAAGTTAAGTTAGATCAAGTTTACATTAAATCAAATTTAAGTCGAACTCAAATTGGATTCAAGTTAGTTAGACTCAAGTCATACAAGTTAATCTAGTCCACGTCAAATTGAGTTATAACAGTTGAGTCATGATATTCAGATCAGCTGGAGTTGGGATAGTTAAAATAGAACTAGATTAAGTCAATTTAGACCTATGTTTTGTGAAGATGAGTTAGGTCTATCTTGAATGAGTTTTATATTAGGCCGAGTTAGATTAATTCCAGATTATTTGAGATTTAGGTTAAGTTAAGTCAAGTTTATATTAAATCAAATTAAGTTGGACTCAAGTAAGGAATAATCTGAGTCAAGTTATGCAAGGTCATTGAGTCGAACTCAAATGGCTTTTTCGTGCACTTCCAAGCTTTCTTCATATACTTTCAAATTCTTTAAAAATTCTAAAAATGTCTCTCATATTTTATTGCGGAAATCATTATAACCTTTAGAACCCTAAATTTTCAGATACTCCTCCGTCTCCAACGCAGATCCAATACTGCCCCTCATATACACTGTGCCGTCACCTCCAAGAAGCCATTTCGTTTGTTGCTATCGTCGTTGCATTTGCTATTGTCATCCACCAACTTGTCAACTCTGTGAGTTAAAGATGATTTATTGTAGGTGGTTTTGTGATTTGGAGGTGAATTTTTTTCATGAAAATACAATTCCGTAATGGACTGTTCCGGAAACTTATTCCGTATTTGGTAATGGTTTCAAATGTTTCGGAAGTTAATACCAGATCAGAATCTACTTCCAGAAAAGCCCATTCAAAAACTATTTTTTACATGAAAATACAGTTTGGTAATTGACTGTTCCAGAATTCTGAATCTAGAATAAAATTCTGAGAGAGTTCATCCTGAATTATTTATTATGTTTTTAAATTTCGAAATACAACTACAAACCATCCCACCCAACTTACTTCAAACGATCCTATGTCTCGCCGCCACCACCATTGATTTGCTGTTTTCGATGACACCAAGCCACAGCCGCTATCGCCCCAAAACACCTCCGCCACGATTCACCTTCACCTTCCTCACCCACTTCCATCTATCTCACTGTTATATTGCTTCAATATACAAAGGGATAAAACTGTCTTTCCAGACAACACACTTTAAAATTTTAAAAAAGATTTGAAGGTGCTTTAAGAAAGTTTGGAAGTGGAGGAAAATGCCGTCTCAAACTCAAATCAAGATGGTTCCACACAATTTGGCTTGTAAATTAAGTTGAACTAGGTTGGATTAGACTCAAGAAATCAAGTTTAGACTGATTTGAATTAAGCCTCAAACTAAACTGAATCAGATCAAGCCGAGTCAATATTAAATTGAGTCAGCCTCAAGTCAAAATGTGTGGATCAAATTCAAGTCGAACTGATTAAGTTGAACTCAAGTCTAAGTTTATTTAGATCCGGGCAAGCAAAGTTTGACCGAACTAAATTCTCATTGCATTAAATTTGACGATACCAAATCTATATTAGGCTAGGTAACTGAACAAGACGCAAATGGGACCTATTCAAATTTAAATTTAAATCTAATATGAAAAGATTAATTTAAATTTAATATAATTTTCAAACTGAATTTACTTTGAATTTGTTTGAATTGGAAAAATCTAAATTAATTTAGTATAAATTAAAATGAATCTAAATTTTATGTACAATTTATTTTATGACCACCCCAACTTAATCAATTGAAATCACTTTATATATTACTGCTCCCCAATAATACATGTAAGTTTTGAAAAAGTTTCCATTTCTTTTATATATTTTGAGCAGGTAGAACAGATCCAAATCAAAACACTGGGATTTGCATTCAGAATTCACGAGTTATGGCTGCTGAAGACCTAGCCCCTGTGTTGAGCTCCTTCAAAACGTTCTTGGGAAGGCCATGGAGGGAGTATTCAAGAACAGTGATCATGCAAACTTACCTTGATGAATTGATTGACCCTGCAGGGTGGTTGGAGTGGAAAGACGATTTTGCCCTTGACACTTTGTACTATGGAGAGTTCAAGAACCTTGGTCCTAGGGCTTCCACAAGAGGTAGAGTCAAATGGCATGGCTTCCATGCCATAACAAGTGCAACCGAAGCTTCCAAATACACAGTTGAGAATTTCATTGGTGGGAGATCATGGTTACCAGCCACAAGCATTCCATTTTTCTGAGGGTTCCATCATTAACGGGTGGTTAATTTGAAAAGAGTGCACTATTTTTTATGTCATTTTTAACTTGTTATAATACAAACTTGCTATGTAAGCGATGAATCAAATTTATTAGTCAAAAACAACTACTAGAAATCCAAGAGAATGATTGGTAACAGGTTGTTTGATATTTTATCTTCGATGTAAGTTCTATATATTTTAAATTTATGGAGTCATTTTTCTTTGGCACTTATTTTTTTAATTTTCCAACTGTGTGATTTGAAATCAATTAAAACTTTTGTTTAACTTATTAATTGAGAAAAATACTTTTTTCAATCCGTCATTTATTTTGAAACATTATTTGACTAACATGCATGATATTGCCAAAGATTTTCTAAGGTTTTGTAATTTAAAAAATGAATAGTTGATGAAAAATAGACAAAATTAAGGAAGATGTGAGGTCCAATGTAACGAGAGGGTTAAAGGACAAGAGGGAAAAGGGTTGAGGTATTTTCGGCTTTTATAGGAAAAAAATAGTATTTTGGTATTTTCAAAACGTAAAATAAAAATGAGAGGTGTATAATAATTTCGGGGTGCCAATGGTAATACCCAAAGTTAAGTTGTTTGGTGTTAATAGAAAAGTATGAAAAAATTAGTCATATATTCATGTTTGTTGTGCCATACCTAGTTTTAACTTTTAAGAGCACAAACTTTATATGAATTATCCACATCAGACTATTTTATTGGACATGGCTTCATACTCTCTATACAC
>Ga0209700_103146_pt1 | contig 32198 bp, 11 predicted proteins | sample SiratroredBW_FD_187528 | JGI IMG/M metagenome (GOLD analysis project Ga0209700, IMG submission 187528) | Root nodule microbial communities of legume samples collected from California, USA - Siratro red BW (SPAdes) (version 2) | ecosystem: Host-associated > Plants > Roots > Nodule | place: USA...
AACTATCAATATAATTAAACTTAAATTATCAATTAATTGGTTTTACTAAATACATACATTGCATTCCAAAAGAGCTAAACATTCAGAAACAAAAAGCCAAAAAAAAAAAAATTATTTTTTTTTAGCTTGGGCGAGACCAATTTCGCCCGGGCGAAAATACCCTTCGCCTGAGCGAAAAATTTATCGCTTGGGCGAAAGTAGTCCAGAGAGCAAGGTCTATTTTCGCCTGAGCGAAAATACTCTCGCCCGGGTGAGAATACCTCATCGCTTGGGCGAAAGATTTCTCGCCTAGGCGAAAGCACTCCAGAGAGCACACTTGCTCCAGGGGCTTCCTTGCCTGGGCGAGTGTATCCTCGCTTGAGCGAACTACTTTCTCGCCTGGGCGAGTAATTTCTCGCCTGGGCGCATGCCTCAGATGACTAAATTGGGTGAAAATCAAGTCACATACACAATGAATGATTTACCATAGCACAAATGATCTATTCAACAGATCAACACATCATTAATTTTCACACAACTATCTCATACATGCAACATTCAATTCAACATTTCAGATTTGCAGGAAACTTTACCAGATACAAATTGTACAACTACTACAATCATTAACTTATCTATTCAAGACTTAAATTTGTAAATCAAACAAGCACTAAAGTTAGCCTCCCTTACCTTAATCGCAGTGAAAGTTCTCTCTAACACTCCCAAAAGCTTAAGATCCTCAGGAACTCGAATCTGCACCAAAGGATCTCTGATCAACGATCAGACTAACACACTAGGAAACTGAGCTAACAGAGGCACCGTCTGATGAATCAGATGCCACATGCGAGCTCAGTAAGCATAGGAAAAACAAAAACCTAAATCTGCTCTAAGGAAAAGGGGCAGAAAATGAACTTACTCTAACGGAGGTTTTGATCGGATAGACTTGCTCTATTCTCCGCCACGAGTCCAACGGTGGGCTCCGCTTGAGAAACTGATGAGGTATGGAAGCAGAGACTAGAGGAAAAGAGGTTAGAGGTTTTAGAGAGATGATGACTTGAGTTGAAATGAGACTTGACTACTTACTTTTTCTATAAATACGCATTTTTAGTTTAATAATATAATAATCAAGTGCTCATTCCACTTCTACCATTTCACTCAAATGACAGATTTTTTAGGTTGTTACAAATGATAAATGTAAAAAATGATCTTGTAACTCAAAAAGTTAAAATATTGAATAAAAAGTTTATTAAAAATAAATTTTGTATATTTTAATGATAATATGATAAAATAAATTAAGTTTATATCAGATTATTATAACATAAGTATATAAATTATGATAAGATATAAATCTAAAAATATATTTGTAATAAATTTATGATAAGTTAAGTTGTAGTTAGAGATTGTGACATACATTATTATATTACAACTTAATATTAATATTAATAGTATTAATTAAATTAAAATTATGATTTTTTAATTGATTTACATTTTATGTATTTTTTAAATATGGTCTAAACTAAATCTCCTATTTTTAATTATATCAACTATATATCATTGTCTTTTTTTTTTCTTATAACATAGAGTGAAATTGTTAATACCCATAAGTTCCGATTTTTTTTTTCTCTTCTTGCACTTTTTAAAACACTCAAAAACTTGCCAAATCTTAAACAAACACATCGCTTAAGTTTTTTTGTTTTTGTTTTCTTGACTCCCACCCTTTGAAACAAAACATCAATAAATGAATATGCAATTTGTGTTTAGCAATATAAAGCAAACTTAACACCGTTCTTATATAATAATCATAATAATAATAATAATAATAATAATAATAATAGTAATAATAATAATAATAATACCCAAATAATAAAGAAATCACGGTATTGTAAGTGTTATTTAATTATATTTAGAAATTTTCTTTTAATAATTAATATACATCTCATTAAATGTATGATTATTAAAATAAAACTTTTAAATATTATTGGAGGACCACATTCATAGTATTTAAAATTTTCCATAAATAAATACACTTGACCTTGAAATAACATAAAATTTATGGACTCATTTAAAACCCCAACCCATTTAGCCTATATCATCTAATATGTTGGTTTAAAGGTAAATTGAGAGGAGTTGGTTTTAGAACTTGATTACATCTTTCTATTTTTTAAAATGTTGCTGTAAGACATTAAGTTTATGGATTTTAAATATATATATATTTAATTTTTTTATCTTCCTGCATTGATCTGACAAAATAACTTACTAACACATAATTCTGTAATATTTTTATTTATACTTTTTTGAATGAATATGGTAAATTTGTAATCTTATCGGAAAATCAATATGGTATTGCACCTTTTATATAACGAGAATCGTCAGCATATTTTCAAAGATGAATCAACTTACCTCATTTTCTTTTAAGGTTTGACCTATTTTTTCATCTCCATTCATCGCAATTGCATTTCATAATTTAAACAAAATTTTAAGAGTTTATAAAATGACACTTTTTAGTGTTGTATCCTATATTTTTATTTTAATTTTTTGTTTTACTTTTGTATTCTAGTTTCATTTTTTTGCAGTCACTAACTCCACTATATAATATTTTAACATGCTTTAACTTTTTTCCCCGATCATACACACACCAATAATGCAGTGTGGTTCCGGTGTACCAAAATCTCCAAATCAATCATGATCATTACAAAAATCATTTAACTTTATGCTTTCTTCTATGAGTGGTTCCTTTTACGGTGCCTTAAGCAAACAACGTCGTTTTAAACCAGCAGCAGCTGCTTAAGTACTTTTTCTATTTCATTTTTACGACAATTCATCCCGCAGTTAAATAAAAATAACTTTTAAAATTAAACATAAACACAAAGGAGGTTTGATTTATCAGTCCTAAAGGACAACCAAATGAAAAAAAAAAAAACAAATTAGTGAAACAATTTTTTAATTTGTTTTATTTTTCATTTTCTAACATTATATAAAAAATATAAAATTAAATCAAAGTTTTTTCAAATATAGAATTTAAGTCCTTGTTTGTAAGTGAGGTTTTTTCAATACCAATAAATTGATTTTGAGAAAAATAATTTCAGTTACGTTACATAATTAAAACACAAAGAGAAGACCGTTAAAGTATACTTCATCAAATAAGTCTTTAATAAATAAAAATTAGGTGACGGAAAAAAAAAGATAATTTAAAATATGTTTGCTTTTATTTATTATTATTGTCGGATTATTTAATTTTATTTCTAAAAGAAAGGAATTGAAAACACAAGGATGGTTAAAATTTCAACCACCTCGCCCACAACCACATAAGCAAGTTTTCATTTCATTTCGTTTCATTTCAACTTCATCCTTCGTCTTCTTCTCCGTCAATCTAGCCTCTCTCTGTCTCTTTCTCTCTCTGAGAAATTATACGGTCTCGCCGAGTAATCTCATCCGATTCTTCGTCTTCATTGGTGTCGAAGTCTCACCCGTTCGCTAAGTCGCTCACTCACTGAGTGACTCACTGACTCGCTCGCTCTTCAGATCTGATTGTTGCGCGGATCGAAATGGAGGAGGCGCTGGAACTGTCACGCGCGAAGGACACGAAGGAGAGGATGGCGGGCGTGGAGCGCCTCCACCAACTTCTCGAAGCTTCTAGAAAGAGCCTCTCGTCTTCCGAGGTGACCTCGCTCGTCGACACTTGTATGGATCTCTTGAAGGACAATAACTTCCGTGTCTCGCAGGGCGCGCTCCAGGCGCTCGCCTCCGCCGCCGTCCTCTCCGGCGACCACTTCAAGCTCCACTTCAACGCACTTCTCCCCGCCGTCGTCGACCGTCTCGGCGACTCCAAGCAGCCCGTCCGAGACGCCGCCAGGCGCCTCTTGCTCACTCTCATGGAGGTACTATATCTGGTCACTAGATACTGACAAGACAATAATCGAGTGTGGTGGTAACTAACTGGTAACGGTAGGGTGCTGATTAGGAGTTGTTAGGATAATAATGAGCGACATTGATGTATCGAGCGGAAACTGTGCGGCGACGAAGTTGGAATTGTCTCTGTTTCGCTTTTGCATGACCGGCGGTATGATTGTGGAGAATGAAAATCTGAGTTATATAGCTAGATCTTAAGTCGTAGTTAAAGGCTTAGCCGTAGGATCTCTTGCTGGTGTTATTGGATCCTCGTGTATGTTATTAGGATTGATGAACTCATGAACCTAAAGCCTTTTAGATGCCGTGTTTTAATTGTGATGTCTTCAAGTCTAATGAATTAATATGGCGTCGTTTATTTTATTTTTTAATTAACCTAGATTCCAGAGGATCATTAAGAAACGTGTGGCAGAGTGTCTACTACTAGTTTCTGAAGAAGAACGGGCTCTGGCATTTCTTTTTCTGATAGTCTTAATGTCCGTGAAATTATATAGTTTTTTTTTTCTGGTTGTCTCAGTTGTGAGTCAAATCAGGTTTAAGTCTGCTAGCGGTTAATTGTAACTTTCTAAGTGAATTCTTCGGAGATAACTGACTTATGCAATCTATTAAGTTGATAATAGGCCTTGTAGGTGCATCGTACTTTCTAAATGGTCCGTGGATGGATGTGGATCTATGAACAGTTGAGATGGAAACTATTTTAGCAGTCAGCCGAGTAGATTAATGCTGAGTTATATAGATTGTGTTTGGGTTATTGCATAACGTAAATGTTGGCATGTGCTTGTGATTTATCACTACATATGAGTGGAGTTTCACATGGCTAATCTGTGATTCGATTTATTTATCGATATGACCTTATTATAGCTGTAGTATTTCTCTTGCACTTTCGTTCTGTATCTTTACCCAAGGCTATTTGGACTTGTGGAAAGGGGTGGAATAAGATGGCATGATGCTAGACTCTAGTTTTTGAATTGTTTGGGAATGGAATCTGATGGAATGCATTTCATTCCATTGTATCCAATACTCCTTTTTTCTTTCCCTACAATTTGCGGAGTATAGTATGGGACAAAACTATTTTATTTTTTCTGTTTCATCATGAAATGTATACAAACAACAGAAGATGTTAAATGCATCCTGGGCCAGTTCATTTCATCCAAACATACTCTAATTGGATAATGTTTACAAATGTATTTTGATGTTTATTATGTCTGCCTAAAAGTAAAGTAAATATGTCCTAATTGTAATTTTCAAAATCATATTATTCAAGTACCCTACATTTTGAATTTATTTTGGATTATGATTTGCAGGTTTCTTCTCCAACAATAATTGTTGAAAGAGCAGGGTCCTTTGCTTGGGCACATAAAAGCTGGAGAGTTAGAGAGGAGTTTACACGAACTGTCACAGCTGCAATTAATTTATTTGCATCTACAGAGCTCCCACTTCAACGGGCTATCCTTCCCCCTGTATAGACTTTTACAAATAAGCAGTACATATCCTTTGTACATTTAAATATATTTGGGATGAAATACTGATTCATTTCTAAACTTGCATGATTGTCAGGTTTTGCATTTGCTTAACGATCCAAATCCTGCTGTTAGAGAAGCAGCCATTTTGTGCATTGAAGTAAGTGTGCTTTATCTTATAATCATTTAGTATTGTATGATTGTATATTGCTAAAGAACTCGAATTACATTACCAAGTTAGTTACTACAAAAGGGGTTTATGTCATATCAGTAGCTAATTTCAATTCTTAAATTTCTGAGTCAAAAGTAAAGAATTACTAATATTGTATGTTATTTTAGCTTAAAGAATGAGAGAATGACAAATATTGACGAATATGAAAATGGGAGTGGGTCTATTGTCTAAAGAGGACATGATTTGATGTTATATTTAAATGCTTGAGGCTTGCGAGAATGGCGATTATGGATTTAAGATAAAAGGAATGCTATTGTTAGTAGATTTCTTTAACATTATCATTTTGCAGGAAATGTATACACAAGCTGGGCCTCAATTTCGTGATGAACTTCACCGCCACAATCTTCCTTCATCTTTGGTAAATATAAACAGGAGTCACTTTCCTAATTCATTGTTATTTGATGTGTGTGTGTGTGTATAACACTTTTAAGCTAATGAATTTGGACCTTCACCATTATACATTTAATGTCATAGTGTGAGAGTTTATATTGTCTTGTTTATTGCATCATGTTGATTTCAGGTGAAAGATATTAATGCCAGGCTTGAAGGAATTCAGCCAAAAGTTCGCTCTTCAGATGGTATTCCAGGTGGATATATTGCTGGGGAAATTAAGCATTTGAGTGTTAATCCCAAGAAAAGTAGTCCAAAGGCTAAAAGTTCCTCCAGGGAGACCTCTCTTTTTGGAGGTTAGTATATTTGTAATTCTTTAATCATAAATGTTTTCATTTTTGTTTAGCATTGATGCAATTGTGTACATGGAGTTATGCTTTATATCTTACCTGTATAATTTCTTTCTCATACTGGCACTATAATTTTTATTTGCCTTATAATTTTCTAATTTGAGATGCATTGTTGTGGCAGTGTTGAAACATGCTTTGAATTGTTAAGTAGTGTGGAGTTATGGACACCATGGAGTATGTATGGACGTGTTTATTTCCAACACCACATTTTTTAGTTCGGGTTTATATTTGTTTAGGCTCCTTATCACTATCTTTAAACCAAGCTTTTATATCACAATTTTTGGACTTATAGCTTTTAAGTATAAGAAATGCTATTCCAGTCATCACTAATTGTGGTGATGGTTTTTTTGTATGTCAATCTTATATTCAGATTTTTGGACGTTGTAGCTAATGTGTATCCTTTGGTAATTCCAGAAGTTAAACCTACTTGATATTCAGGATTCTAACTTAAATTACATATTGGTCCTTGGATATAAAAGCTTCTCGTTGTCATTTGGTGGATATTTTCTTATGCATTTCTTCAGTGATAAAATTTGCACTAGATGCATGTGCAAATTGTGAAGAAATTGATTGATTTTGATGGGGGAGACAAAATGATTGAAGGAAGATAAAATAATATAATTGAAAGAGATAAGTAGCATTGCATGTTTTAAAATTGTAATTTTCTGTAAAAATATTCTGTATAACATTGTTAACACACTGTGTAGTTTGATGATAATATTGTTATTTAAATATACATTTTGTTTGTTGAACCACGAGCAGGAGAAGGTGACATCACTGAGAAACCCATAGACCCTGTGAAGGTATATTCAGATAAGGAGTTAATCAGGGAAATTGAGAAGATTGCATCTACCCTTGTGCCTGAAAAAGACTGGTCTATTCGAATTGCTGCCATGCAGAGAGTTGAAGGCCTTGTTATAGGAGGTAGGTGGTTCCAAATCCCTTAGAGAAACGTGTTCAGAAATATTTGTGCTTATTGTGCAATATTAAGAGCTTTTTGCTATTCGAAGTCTAAAAAGGGAAATAGCATTTGATGTTGTAGACTATCTTTACTTGAAGGAAGTTTGTCGCGATCTTTTATGAATATGGTATTGGATTTTATTTGTTGATGTTGATTCAACACACAAGTCATAGTTAACTGAGCTAAGACATTAAAGGATAATAACAATGACTATGTTTTTATCAAACGATAAAAGGTAAAATTAATACTGATGGGATTATTAGCTGCAGCTGTTGAGAGATGCTAGTCAACCATGTACAGTTTTTAGGATCTTAGTTTAGTTCTGCAAATTTGTGGGAATGGGGTGACTTAAGGTCTGTTTGGATGAACTTCTCTCCATAAGCTAAAACTAGTTTTTGCACAAGTTAATTTGTAAAGTCTCTCTTATCTAGCTTATCCAAAATTAGATTTTTAATATATGCATCAACTAATTTATCTTACGGGGAAATTTATTTCACCTTTTTCTTCTTAAAATGCATAAACTGAATGATCTGGACCAACATTTTTACAGGTATATTATTTATTTGGAGAGTAAATTACTCCAACCTTTTCTTCTACTACATACTTCTTAGTTAATTACTTCTATTTCTAAAACCTGCTCGAAATCCCTTATATTTTTTGAATTTATAAATGTTGCAGGCAAAAACATCTCTTTTTTGTATACATAGCTATGTATTTATGTATATACTGCTTTTACATATTTGACTCTTTTCTGTTACACAAACCTAAATGTTGAAGTAATGATTGTAGCAAAGGCCTAATCGCATGAATCATTAATAAAGATAGAATGAAACTATTTTTAAATCTTTTTTATAAAAAATAAAATAAAAAATCAACCATATTTTGTTGTTTTATTTATGAATAATTCATTTGACTAAACTTTTATGATAACAATTTAAAGATAATTCTTGTTACTATGTTAGAGAGATTTAATTGTAGTATATTTTTAAAATTATTGAGAATTTTGTGATGTTCCAAAATCTTTGACATGATTATTTTTTGTCAATTTTACACAAAACTAAAGGCTTTAGATTTGAGTATAGTGTATTTATAAAATGAGAAGAGTTTGTGTAGATTTTAGAGATAAAAGGGATTTTGTATACAAGGTGCAATATAGAAAGGAGATTGGAGTAGTCTACTCTCTTATTTTGAATTATCTGCATTGTTTCTCCATTGTAATTTTTTTTGGCCTGGTGTTTAAGGATAAATTGTTTTACTTATGGTTAATTGTAATTTTCATTTGGCTATTAAATTAAATGTAATACAATTTCCTTTCCTGTGGCATGACTGTTGAATATATTCTGAATGCTTTCTTCATCAGGTGCTGCGGATTATCCATGCTTTCGTGGGCTCTTGAAGCAACTTGTTGGACCTTTAAGCACACAATTGTCAGACCGAAGATCTAGTATTGTGAAGCAGGTGCTCAACATTTTTATTGTCGTATATTCTCCTTTATTAATTTGTAAAACAAAATACTGTCTCAAGGGGCTGTTTTTTGAACTTAAGAGATTGGTTCTCTCTTGAAGCAATTCTTTATTTTGATGAATTCCTTCCCTTATTATGTTTGTTGTTTTTGTCTCATTATAATTACATTCAAAGACCTTGTCCATAAGTTAGGTTCTTATACCCAACAATTTTTTATTTGTTTGATTTCTTCTAGGCTTGCCATCTATTGTGCTTTTTGTCAAAGGAACTCTTGGGTGATTTTGAAGGATGTGCTGAAATGTTTATACCAGTAAGTTAGCCTAGTTATCTCGGATTCTATCACAATTTTGATGATTTTGAAATTATTAATTCTTGATCTGATAATCAGGTCCTTTTCAAGCTGGTTGTGATTACTGTGCTTGTAATTGCAGAGTCTGCGGATAACTGCATAAAAACGGTAATGTAATATGCTCATTTAATTGTCTGCATCTTCTTGCTATGTGTCATTTTCACCTTTGTCCCTGTACTTTTTCAGATGTTGCGCAACTGCAAAGTTTCTCGTGTTCTTCCCCGTATAGCTGATAGTGCAAAAAATGATCGCAATGCTGTACTACGTGCAAGGTATATATTATCAACTACTTAAAAGACACACTCAAGGATTTTGGTTTTTGATTAATACCATTTGACATTTGTACTGTAGGTGTTGTGAATATGCTCTTTTGGTACTGGAACATTGGCCTGATGCACCAGAAATACATCGATCGGCTGATTTATATGAGGATATGATAAAGTGCTGTGTTTCAGATGCAATGAGTGAGGTAGCTTTTTAATTTTTAGGTTATTTGATGTGTGGTAACTATATTGTGCATCAAATTGGTAAACTTTTAACTAGCTTTCCTGTCAAGCATATCTTCTTTTTTGAGCCATCAGGAAATCTTATCACCTTGATAGGTGTGTTGGAGTTTTGGAAAGTGTAAAAGATTCTCATTTGGTGAAATTTCAGTTTTCAACGTATAATAGGATCAATTAGTAGTGATAATTAAACTGCGGAAATCCACAATCCTTTTTATTTATTGGTTGGCTTTATATCTCAATGTGTTTTCGTATGGTAAGGAATTATTAAGATTCTGAAACCTTGTTTATTAAAATTTGTGCTGAATATGCTCATTTACTTTCTTTTTCTCGCAAACCTTTTTATTTATCAATTTTCACTGATTTAGGACCAACATATTAGCATATTCATTGATTCTTGAAGCATTTGAAAATGATTTCATATGAAAATTTATAGGTTCGATCTACTGCAAGGATGTGCTACAGAATGTTTGCAAAAACTTGGCCAGACCGGTCTCGTCGCCTATTTGCATCTTTTGACCCTGCTATTCAAAGGGTATACACTTGTGATCTTGCGGATGTTCTTTACTTTTGTTGTTCAAGTCATCTTTTAAAGTGAATGTAAATTGCAGTTAATAAATGAAGAGGATGGAGGAATACATCGGCGACATGCTTCACCTTCCATTCGAGATAGAGGTGCACTGACGTCATTGGCTGGTCAAACCTCGGCTCCCTCTAATCTACCTGGTTATGGAACTTCTGCTATTGTTGCAATGGATAGAAGTTCAAGTATATCATCAGGGACATCTATCTCCTCTGGAATACTTCTGTCACAAGCTAAGTCACTTGGGAAGGGTACAGAACGTAGTCTGGAAAGCATGTTACATGCAAGTAAGCAGAAGGTTTCTGCTATTGAAAGCATGCTTAGAGGCTTGGATTTGTCCGATAAGCATAATTCATCTTTCCGGTCATCGAGTTTGGATCTAGGTACCACATAACTTTTCCTGTCAAATGTTTCTATTTACCTAAATTTGAGGACGTGATGTCATTCAATGGTTGATGTTGTTAGTGTTCATTTAAACTATCTGAGCGGCTAAATTTTTCTTTTATTGCCCCTAGTGCAGGAGTTGACCCTCCATCATCTCGTGATCCACCTTTCCCTGCGGCTGTCTCCGCATCTAATCATCTGACGAGCTCTTTAACAACAGATTCAATTGCTTCTGGCATCAATAAAGGTAGTAACCGAAACGGTGGTCTTGGTTTGTCTGACATAATCACCCAGATTCAAGCTTCAAAAGATTCGGCGAAGTTGTCCTACCATAGTAATGCTGGTATTGAACCTTTATCATCAATATCATCATATTCGAGTAAAAGGGCCTCTGAAAGATTACATGAAAGAAGTTCAATTGATGATAACATTGATATTAGGGACACTAGGCGATTTATGAAACCCAACCACGATAAGCAGTATTTGGATGCCCCTTATAGAGATGGAAACTTTAGGGAATCACATAATAGTTATGTGCCTAATTTCCAGAGACCACTATTGAGAAAGAATGTGGCTGGACGCATGTCTGCTGGCAGGAGGCGGAGTTTTGATGATAATCAGCTATCTCTTGGAGAGATGCCAAATTATGCAGAAGGACCCTCATCGCTTCATGAAGCGTTGAGTGAAGGACTTAGTTCAGGTTCTGACTGGTCTGCTAGGGTTGCTGCCTTTAATTATCTTCATTCTTTGTTGCAGCAAGGGCCAAAGGGAGTTATAGAAGTTGTTCAGAATTTTGAGAAGGTAATGAAGTTGTTTTTCCAGCACTTGGATGATCCCCATCATAAAGTTGCACAAGCAGCTCTTTCAACACTTGCAGATATTGTTCCCTCATGCCGAAAGCCTTTTGAAGGTTACATGGAAAGAATATTACCCCATGTGTTTTCTCGGTTAATTGATCCTAAAGAACTTGTCAGGCAGCCATGTTCAACGACTTTGGAAGTTGTGAGCAAAACTTACAGTATAGATTCTCTTTTACCTGCACTATTACGCTCACTAGATGAGCAGAGGTCTCCAAAGGCTAAATTGGCTGTTATTGAATTTGCAATCAATTCCTTTGACAAACATGCTATGAATCCAGAAGGCGCTGCTAATATTGGCATCCTAAAATTATGGCTTGCTAAGTTGACCCCTTTGGTTCATGACAAAAATACAAAGCTTAAAGAAGCAGCTATTACATGCATTATATCAGTGTATTCTCACTTTGATTCGACTGCTGTTCTTAATTTCATTCTGAGTTTGTCAGTTGAAGAACAAAATTCTTTGAGACGAGCATTAAAACAATATACCCCTCGCATTGAAGTAGACCTAATAAACTATCTGCAGAACAAGAAAGAAAGACAACGTTCTAAGTCTTCCTATGATCCATCTGATGTGGTGGGAACATCCTCTGAAGATGGATATGTTGGTTACTCTAGGAAGGCTCATTACCTTGGAAGATATTCAGCTGGATCCCTTGATGGTGATGGTGGCAGGAAATGGAGTTCCCAGGATTCAACACTAGTGAAAGCTAGTCTTGGTCAAGCATCTTCTGGTGAAACTCAGGAACATCTGTATCAAAATTTTGAAACTGATCCTAATCGTGGCAGTCTTGCTTCAAAAACTAAAGATCTTGCTTATGCAGTCAATCCAATCGGTCAAAACTTTGCCTCTCAAACTAGCGAACATAGACATGTGGAGAGTAGCATAAGTTTGGAGGGTCTTTCAACTCCTCGTCTTGATGTAAATGGTCTGATGTCATCAGAGCAGTTAAATGTTGCTGAAGGCTTTGTAAATGACAAGGAACATTCTTCTGAATTGGGACTTAATCATCACATGGCCGAAGATGTAAAGATTAACTCCATAACAGAAGCAGGACCCAGCATTCCTCAAATTCTTCACGTGGTGAGTGTGATGCAACTAGTATGTATAACTTGGTTTTGTAAGTTTCGTGCTTGAAAAAAGATGAGATGTTTTAGAAAGAGAAATTGACAGTGGAAAAAAATAGGAGGGTAATAAAGCATTGTCTTAGAACCAAAAAATGCACCAGAAAGTTAGAGGAATAAGGACTATCAGTGAAGAGATTATTGCAAAATTCTTGACAATCAGTGATGAGCTTATTGCGAAATTCCTGTTATATTACAATTTAGAGATAAGTGGGTGACATCTTTACCTGGTCCATTTGGTTCTATGGGATCATGGTGTTTAGGTTTATTTAATTGAAGTATATCTTTAGAATATATCACATTACAAAATCTTGTTTTGTAGGTATGCAGTGGGGGTGATGGAAGCCCTGTTTCAAGTAAACGGACTGCACTTCAACAATTAATTGATGCTTCTATAACAAATGATCATTCTATTTGGACCAAGGTATGCTTGATTTGGTTAAGTCTTTTTTACTGTTCCCTAGTTATATGGTTGTCAGACATTTATTATCATGATTCAGGAACTGATATAAAGTGAGATAAACAGGGGAAACAGAGATAAAATGTTGAAAAAAAATACTTATGATTTGTTTTAACACTAATTTGATACAATTATGATTCAGACTAACAAGTTCTGAACTAACCACTAGTTCAGTATGATAATGCCAGGCTGACTATGTGTTACCAATTAGTTACTGTCTGTTGCAGTTGTTGATATCAATCAAAACCCATAAGCTTACAGAAACAATGGAAGCTTATTTTCTACTCTAATAACTCTTAAATTAATCTTAAAAATCTTTAATAAATAAAAGAAACCCTTAACCATGAATCTAAACCCTGTATATATAGCCCCCTTCATCTAGTGAGAAAATATTTATGTTTGATCATTTGGTTAGTTTTCATTGAGGTTGATGTGGAATCAATTATTATTTATGTAAATTGTGTTTGTTAGATAATTATAATTTATCCAATTTTGTTAAATAACAATGAATGTTATTTGTTTGTTTAAACTTTTAAAAAGTGATTGTAATTTATTGTGAACTGTAAATAAGTCTTTTGATATTTTTTGTAGAGGTTTTTCTCTCCCTTCCCTCTATGTAATGACAGTTTCATGGTGTACTTGCAGTACTTCAATCAGATTTTGACAGTTGTGCTTGAGGTACTGGATGATTCAGATTCCTCAGTCAAAGAGCTTGCTCTTTCACTGATAGTTGAAATGCTTAAAAACCAGGTTCCTACTCCTTTTGTCCCATTTTAATTTGGGGATTATGCTTTTGATCACGTCTATCCTGCCAATTGTGCATATTTCTCCTTTTGTATATATAGGCATAAAGTATTATTGAGACTTAAATTTAATAAAATAAAAATTTTTCCAATTTTAAAATTTAACTTGTACTTTTATTGTTCAGAAAGGCGCCATGGAGAATTCTGTTGAGATTGTAATTGAGAAGCTGCTTCACGTTACAAAAGATATCATTCCTAAGGTAGCAAAAGTTGGCCAATTCTACTTTGTCTTTTCTGTGTTTGCTTTCTTTCCCTACTAGTCTCAGCTTCATCCATCCATTATTTAGGTCTCCAATGAAGCAGAGCATTGCCTGACCATTGTTTTATCTCAGTATGATCCATTCAGATGTTTAAGTGTATGTATTTCTTGATTTTCTACTTTGTGGCCCCTTTACTCCTCGTAAAATGTTTGAGAAAGAAATGAGGTTTGACTTTTTTGACAAGCTAATGTTCAGAATTTAAACAATTTCAGGTCATTGTCCCTCTACTGGTTACTGAGGATGAGAAAACACTTGTGATTTGCATAAATTGCTTAACAAAGGTAAATGTCTCTTGAATAACCTTTTGTTCTTATCTTGAAAGAAGTAAGAATCAATGATATTTTAAAATGGAAGGAGAATTTAAGTGTCCATATTGTCCTATTTGCTTCTGATACCTTTAAAACATCACGTAAATGCTAACTAGTGTACTTAGGCCACTTGTTAAGGTAGCAAAAATATATATTTATTAAAAGACAAAGTAGTTATTAAATTGAAATAAAAGTACCAAAGCCATTTAAGCATTTACATTTTTAAGTAATTTGAAGAATTTAATAGGGGGTTATTGAATGCTCTCAACTAGTGTGTTTAGGGCACTTGTTATCGAGGCCCTAAAACATAACCTGAGATTATCCTGCATCTCTTGGTTACTCCAGACAGTATGCCATTTCTTTTGCCCATTGACTACTACTTCATAGGACTATACACTGTTGCATTCTTCACCAAAAGATGAAATATAATAACTGACGTGATTTTAATACGATGTGTATTAATATCACTAGCTTTGTGGCGCATTGGAATTTTTCTTTTTCTCTTGAATGTCTTATATTTGTAGCATATCCCTTATTTTTATGAATTTCACTGCATCCTTGTGTTTATCATATCGTACCTGCACCATATCATACTATTGGTTCATAGGAAGTGGTTCATTTTTATGCATAAACTATTCATGCTTTATAAATATTCATCTTGTTTTAACAATTAACTTCATACTATTCGTTTTGTTCAGCTTGTAGGGCGGCTTTCTCAGGAGGAACTGATGGCTCAGTTACCCTCGTTTCTGCCTGCACTTTTTGAAGCTTTTGGTAACCAGAGTGCAGATGTTCGTAAGGTACTTGAGGTCTTTTCTCTGGAGTAATTTATGTTTCATAACTTCTTGCGTCTTAAAACGTTTCATAGTAAAAAACTTGTAAATTAAAAAACGCTGTAAAGTGAATTGGTTGTGTGTTCTCTTAATTCTTTATAAGGTTGAAATATTGAATTTAGGTGATTAACTAAGAACACACTATAAAAGGGTGACAAGTCTGACTTGGTTCAGAGAAAGTGTGACTGGTTTTGTGATCTAAACATTTTCTTTGAATGTGAGGGTTGGGGTATTATTTACCACTAATAATTGTATTTTGTCTCTCCTTTATTGTTCCTTTATATATTATTCAGTTTCATTGTTCTCATTTTATGTAAATGGCGGATGATTACAGACCGTTGTTTTCTGCCTTGTGGATATTTATATCATGCTTGGGAAGGCATTCTTGCCATATTTGCAAGGGCTTAACAGCACACAGTTGAAGTTGGTCACCATTTATGCAAATCGAATCTCACAAGCCAGGACAGGCAAAACAATTGATGCCGTTCAAGATTAGCAGGTTCACTGGGCAGAAAAAAATTTGTGGATTATGGTTTTTGTCAAGTCATTGTTTCGTATTTTGTATATCGGCGTGCATGAATTTAGATGTGGGTTCCGTTGTCTTCCTTCTCCTTGGTTCTCTTTAAATATATAGTTTTTTTGGTCTTTCCTTTTTCCCTGCCAATGTTGGAATTTGGAGAGTGCTGGTGGTGAAATACGCGCAAATTGTAATCTACATTGAGTAAACAATATTGATTGTAGTAAATGTTTTTTCAAGAAAGTCTAATTGATTCAATTACTTGAATAATTTGGATTGCTAAATTTTACCAAAGCTTATTTTTGACGCTGCTCTCTTATTCCTGCAAAAAAATGAATTTCCTTTCCTTTTGCTCAACTAAAACTGAGCGATTAGTTACATCTGAGCATGCTAAACCCCGTTGGCTACCTGTCAATATTTTTTATACTGAAAGATCATGTTTACACAATCATGAATCCTAGGAATCTAGATTTATAGATATGATTAAATTTTGTTTGGTTGGTAAGAGTATTACCGAAAACATTTATATACATTTAAAAAGTCAAAGAATGGGTTATTTGTATTAAAATTTTATTGTTACTACATTACATTGTTTAATAAAATGATTTAATAGGTGTACAATGATTAATTTTTCACTAAGTTTTTTTATCTTAAATGTGGAAAAAATAAGATTTTTACTCTTTATATAAAATGTGGAAGAAATTTAGTCAAATGTTTTCTGAAAATATTATTTTAAAAAATAAACTAAATAATGAAAGTACACTTTTTCAACTTTAAAATTTAATAAAACTAAAACTATCATTTTTCTCAAATATTTCTAGTTATTTGGACTCCGCAAAGGAAAACTTATAAAGAAAGCCGGTTCTGCTGGTTTAAACAATCCTTTTACGATACTGTTAGATGACAAATTATATAAATACCACTTTTACAACGTTTTTACGAGACTTTCAACGTTTCTTCATGTGAATTTTTTTTTTTTTTCAAATTGTAGCTTGAATGATAGGTTTGCTTTATCTTGTGTTGAAATTTATAATTGATTAGGATATATTTGATACAAATCTATAAATTTTAGCGATGACAATTATTGAATTTTAAATTATTGTGTAAGTATTAGTTTTCTGTTTTGAATGTATTATCCATAAGTTAAATAGTGTTTGGATGTTTATAATTTTACTTTTGGATTAAGTTCATTTTATAAAGTGGATTTAAATTAAAAGTGGATTTTAACTAAAATGATTTAATTGAGAGTAGTACATTTACGATAAAGTTGTTGGTGACTAAAAATAGCTTAAGAAGTTATCTCGCTGTGTTGCAAAAATAAGGATTTTTTTTCCTCCTACATCCATGTAATTTCTTCTCATTTGCATAACTATTGAAAAAGTTCGTCTGAGAAACATTTTAGGTTGTACTATGAAGAAATTTATTTTATATGGCATAATTTAAAAATATAATCTAAGAATGTTTTGAATTATATAATCTGAAATTGAAAAATATAGTTTAAATTACACAATGTGAAAACATATTTTAAATTATATTATTTAAAATAGGTTTTTAAATGTAGAAATGTATTTTAAATTGTGAAATTTAAAAATATATTTTGAATTATATAATTTGAAACATACTTATATATTTAAAAGAATATTTTTGATTGTACTATTGTCAGATTATGTAATAAAAATATATCTTAAACTGTATATTTTAGAATTAGAATATATTTTTAAATCTAAAAATATATTTTGTATTGGATAATTCAAAAATTTAAAACGTACCTCTATATCTGGAAATGTATTAGGAATTTGAAAATGCATTTCTAATCTTACAACCATAAACAATTTGGATTTTTTAAATTGAATGGAAAAACTATAAGATTTTAAAGAAGAGAGGTGAAACAGTCAAAATACTAGGATGAGCATGCCGGGATTAGCACATGATGTGGTTTCCCAGATACAACATAAGTTAGATAGTCATTTTCTTGGCCTAAGTATTACCAAGTTAAAAAAAGTAATATTAATTTACTAGTATCTTAATTATTTAAAAATTGTTAAATGAATTTTTGGTAAAATTATAATTTTTGCATCTCTATAATTTCTGATATGCGAGTTCGACCCTTTATTTTTTTATTTCGTGAAGTTCATCTTCAGATTTTATAAAATCTGTAATTTTGTTTAAATTTTCAATTTTACACAGGTTTATCGATTTTAGTTTTATATTTTAATTAACTAAATATTTCTTGATGATACTTGACAACTCTAAGGTTGCATTAAAAAAATAAAAATAAAAGGCATGTAAAATTAAACATTAGATCATCATTGTGAATTTTTAAACTTTGAAAACTAAAATTACGGGAAAAGAAAAGTGACCAGAACTGCAGAATTAAAAGGAATCAAAATTACAATTTAATTCAAGTTTTTATACATTAGAAGCTTGTAATTTACACCTTGAACTTATAAATCACTTTTAGTTGATTCTCTAGGTTAGGAGTTCATCAAAGTTGGATAAAATATTTTTAACCTCTATTTTAAGTTTTAAAAGTGTCGAAGTTTATTGGAAATTCCCAAACAATTTTTAGATCACTCTAACAATTTTTTCTTTATTGTTTTTTTGGTTTTTTCTGTTGTGTTTGTGTTTCTTTATAAAGAAACCTCTCTTGTATATTGCATGGATGAAAAAAAAAATCATTTTCTTCTTCTACTAATTTTTTTCTTATACTTTTAGATATTTTTAGATTTGCATCAAGGTTTCATTATGAGAACCAAAACACCATTCAATAGATCAATCTTTAAATTCTTCTAGCCCTTATTATCAAAATAATAAGTATCAAAACTGCACAATCAATAACTCTCTCTTTGAAGAGTGGAAAAGATGAAATGTTATGATTTTTTCTTGAATCATTTATACTCTATCTTTTTAAATTGTTTAAAGCACTATCTACATCGACATTGTAAAAAATTTATTAAAGGATTTGAAAGATAGGTTACCTGAAGAAGACTATTTCAGAATCTTTAATTTACTTTGAAAAATTCATTCCATTAAAAAAGAGAAAGGAATCTAACTAAGTTTTATATTGAGCTTAAAATCCTATGAGAAGAACTTGAATTGCTAAGGCCTATATTGGATTGTATATAGTTACATTTTATCTAAGGTTTATGTTAAATACATAGACTTAAAAGAAGTGATGTGTTTCTTGAAGAGTCTCGAGAAGGTTTGAAGCACTTCTAAAATACAAATTCTTCTTACCAACCAACTACCCAATATCAATTGAGGCTTTTCTTTAAGTCTCCAATAAAAACAAAACAATTAGAAGCTACAAAATTTTTATGAAGGTTTCATCAAGAGAACCATTTCTTCTCTTGTCATCATGAAACAAAAAAAAAAAATATTTAATTTGAAGGAAACTTTATTTCAAAAAGTTAATAAAAATAATTTATAAGTTTAACAATTCAATAATAAAATTTTAAAATATTAAAATCTATTTTTATAGTTTCGAAACACTTTTTTGTATGTACATATAATTAAGATAGTGATTTTAATCATTCTCGAAAGAAGTACTAATGTAAAACTCTTCTTTAACGATATTGTATAACCACAATTATTTTAGAATTACGATAGTGTTTATATGAGCTTTGCTAATATATCTCTTTTATCTCATCAACCATTTTAGAATATTTCATAAGTTTTATAAAATATATTATATATGAATTTAGAATCAAACAATAATTTAATTGAGGAATTGATATTATGAGTTATTTCCTATTTGTAATATTTATTATTTTCCTTTTTAAGTCTTAATTTTCTTATCATATTTAGAATTAAGCTTGTACAAGGATACTACTATTTTTGACTTAATTTTAAGTAAAAATTATTATATTATAACATATTATTACACATAAGTAATCATATTATTTTATTTATTTTTCTTTCTATCTACTACCATAATGATAACATTTTGACAATTACCAAAGTGAAATTAAATTAGTATGATAAATAAAAAAATTACTTTATTTTTTGGTTCTACATGTTGTAAATGTCATGTTTATCCACAATAACATAATTTACTTAATGAATATATTAATTATTAGTTTGTACTGTTGTAGGATTTATTATGTATTGTTTAAGTCATAAATAAATGTATTATTAACTAATTGATAAAAATTATCTCATTGGTAACAAAATGTTAGAAAAAAAAAACTATTTAAATATATAATGTTACCTCTCATTTATTGTCTTGTGGGTTTATTGAATTTTGAACAAACTATAATAATTGAGAAAGATAAAACACTATCTCTATCTACATCATAGTCTTTTCACCATTAAAAATAAATATGTTCAATCTATACTCCTAAAAACTTCTAATGAGTCTTTAAAAGGACTGTAAATAAATATGTTTTATGATTAAGTTTGATTTAATACATGTCATCACATGCATTAGACTCTTCACTTATATAAAGAACATGTGACATATATTTCTTCTTCTTATCAATTTGAGAATAATTGAGCTTAGTAAGACATATGAATGTTGTCAAAGTTGTACTCACTGCTTTGATATGTTGAATCCAAAATGTTTCAACACTTTTGTATGTACTACTTTTGACACACAAAAATAACTTCTTTTTAAGCATACTATTTCTTGATTTCCATCTTTAAAATTTTTCCAACTATAGTCATATTTTTCGTTTCAAACTTATTATTTAACGATTTTTATTTCATCTCAAGATCTAATCAACATGTTATCTTTATACAAGAATAATTATATAAATCATTATTCTTCACCTTATTATTACAAACACATGAATCATAATTTTTTTTTATACTCTTGAGAAATGATAAATTTATTAAACTTCTTCTTGTGACTTGATTATAAATAATATTAAACTAATATGTTTAAAATTGTGCATTGTAAATAAATTTTGTGCAGGTCGATTAAATTAAGGAAACGTATATAAAATAGAAATAGTATCAAGAAAAAGTGGGAAACGAAAATGATTACGAAAAACGGCTGTCATAAGCTTATAAATCTGATTTTTAAAAAATATTAAGTATATATAATAATGGTGGATAATTAAGGTTTTATTTGAACGAGAGAGTGAATTTGAGATGATTTGGGATGAAAGTTAAGTTGTTTGAATTAAGAAAAAGATAGTAAGATTTGAATGGAAAGTTTATAAAAATTTGTGAGTGGTATGATGAGTGTGATTGGTAAAATAATTTTTTAGTAAATAAAATTGTAGTTAAAATTAAATATAATTATTTTGATGGGTGTGATTAATGAATTATTATTATTTTACTTATAAGATTATTAATTATTTTAAAATAAAAAATTAAGTTATTAATAATAATAATAATAATAATAATAATATTTTATTAATTTATTTTAATTATTACTATTTTATAATTTATTTTTATTATTATAATTGTTATTTATAATTTATTATTTTTTGTTTTAAAATATTAATAAATTATTAAATTAATTATATTAAAAATATAATAAAAAATTTCTTTATTCGCAAATCTCTTATAACATGCGAAGAAATACGGTAACAATTTCTTTTTCTCGATATTCAATTTTAATTATTTTTATATTCATTGTAAGTATAATTTTCTCGATATTAATACGCTCGTCCTCTTTTCGTCTCCTTGTCTAAACGTACGCTAAATCATTGTATAAAGACATTGAAATTATATCTGTTACCATACGATGATTATAATATATCCATCGTTAATATATTCATTGTGGTATGTGCGACATAGAACAAATACTCGTACTGTGTCATTGAAAATCACAAAATTCAGCAATAATCTATAAACAACAATTTAAAAGGGTTATTAAAAATAATTTTTAACCATTATTTGTACATTAATAGAGAGATACTTTCTAATTCTCACACGTAAACATTTTAAAAATTACATTAGGGATTTACTTTAATTCTTGAAAATCAAGATCTACACCTCCAAGTAAAGTTGTATTTCCTAAAATTAATAATAGAGATACTTATTATAAAAAGAGATTATTGACACTATAATATATTTATTGACTATCCTCAATTTTGTAAAAAGTTACCCTTATTCGAATTTTTATTTTAAATAAAAGTTAAAATAATTTTATGTAACTCTCTCTCTCTCTCTATATATATAATATCTACACATGTTAAAATATCTATATGGATTGATAATAATGTTTCATTGATGTTGGAGTTCAAGTGGTTTTTTTTTTTTTTGCAAGAGTTTAGTGATTGTATATATTAATTATTACTTTTGACAATGAATAATATATACTAATATAATGATTAAAGATAATATTGACATGCTAAACTATATTTTTCTGATGAAAGAATATTCAAACTTTGTTGAGTATATTTCCCTTATTTGTTTTTCTTTTGATGCGATTCGTTATCTACTTCTATAGGTTGACATCTATAAATTGATTAACGGACTAATGATCAACATATATTTGAAAGTATATTTGGTGAAATTGATATACACTCTTAATCAATAACTGATCACTCACCTTTAACATGTAAGAAAAAGATAACAAAGGAAAAAATATTAAATATGGAAACAACTAATCTTGAAGAGATATATACTAGGTACAGAAGATGACATAGGAATCTAATTCTATTTATAGGGAGGACAAATAGCAGTTGTAGAGACCACGTAATGAGTTATTCTGAAGGTCCTGGTAAACAAATTTGTGTGGACATGTGTGCTTACCTCTTTTTATTCTCTTCCTTGCATTCTAAAGTATTCACCCAGTGCCACTATGGCTCAATTAGAATGAAGTTATAACTTAGAAGTTTGGCATACTTGCTCGTTTTTCATGCCAATGAAACCAAAGCCAAATGCCCAAAGGACCCCCAAAAATATACTTCAAAATATGATTGTCTTCTTGTCTAGCACAAAATGGCAAAAAGGTGTCCTACGAATTTATTCAAGATAGGAATCATCTCCATTTCTAGAAAAATATCACTATCCCTCAGATTTTTAGATTTTAAACCAAATCCAAACACTTCTACAAATTTAATGTTGATGCTAACACACATCCAATTGGTAGTACTTTGATAACTTTTTTTCCCATTTTCTTTCAATCTTATATATTACTCTCAATTATCCACATGCAAGGATACTTGAGTCTTTCTATATATTCATTTCTCTATATATAGCACCTCAATTAGGTTCATATACATCATCCATTTTCATTAATTCTTCCCCTCCTACTCATATAATACTCACTTTAGTCTCAGACTTTTGGAGAAAGATCGTTCTCATTCAGGTTCGTGCTATTGCTATGCTACATTATATATATCCTTAAATCTACACAAATTTTTTAGCAATTAATATAAGTTTATCCTTGCTAAGACTAACTCACTGTTTTTCTTAAACTAGTGTGTAAAAACGTCACGAAACTGAATGGCACCTAGAAACTTTGGCACCCAAATAACAGCACTTGTTGTAGATGACAATGTGCTGAATCGAAGGATTCATCAAAAGCTGTTGGAGAGTGCTGGAGTGAGAAATCAAGAGGGAGTGGCAAATGGGAAAGAAGCAGTGGACATTCATTGCCATGGACGAAGATTTGACCTTATTCTCATGGACATGGACATGCCTATCATGAATGGCATTGAGGTGATCACGTTACATCCCATGCAATTTACCATGCCAAAGTTCAAATCACAATTTTTTTTTTTCTGTATTTGGATTAATATATATTGTTTAATTTGTTAAAAGAACAACTATTTATTGTTTTTTTTTAAATTTGTGTAGGCAACAAGGGAACTTCGTTCAATGGGCATTGGGAGCATGATTGTTGGAGTGTCATCACGTTGTACGGAAACAGAAATACGAAAATTTATGGAATCGGGATTGAATGATTACCACGAGAAACCCTTGAACACTGCTAAGCTTAATTCAATTCTTGAAAAGATGAACCCTAATTTTACTAGTAAATGAGTGAAAATCCAACCGACTAATGTATGAATGAATTAAAAATCTTACACCTTACCAGTGCCTTGTTGATTTCCAAATAGTCATGGGTCTTTTTTCTTTTTTTCTTTTTCCTTTTGGTTATCCTGTTGTAGTTTCTCTTACTATGATCAAATAAGTGACTAAGTGATCACTGTATCAATGTTAAAATAAGGAAAATAGTTGAGAAATAAGTGTTGTTCAATCCATGATTAATGACATGTATTCTCTTTTTGTGTGTGTATTTTTCTCACATGATTAGGTCAAGTCTTCTTTCCGACGTCATGCTGCTTGTTATAAAGATGCATGTAGCTACACACTTAAGCTAACGTATTAAAATTCCTTTTTCACCCAAAAGAAAAGTACTAAAATGATTAGGATGGAAATCAATCAAGCTTACATATGTTCTACTTGATAGATTCGAACCTTTAAATGTTTTCAAGATGCTAGCTAGAATAAAAAAGAAGTAATAATAACAATAATGATATAATTAGGCGAGATATATAAGTTTTTATCTGCAAGACAGTGGATGTATCATTGAAAAGAATTAAATATTTTTTAAATGTAATTTTCATGGCAACAAAACAGGCGCAAGTCCTTTAAGTTTTAGTAAGTGTTTGAAAAAACACTTTTAGGTTAGTTCTTTTAGGTTTCCCTTCTCTTTAAAAGGAGAAATTTGATTAAAAACATGTCTAAAATGCTCTTATAAAATACTTAATTTAATTTTTATAAAAAATAAAAAAAGGAAAATATTTTGAAGAAAATGAGCTTCTCTTCCTTTTCTCCCCGATCAGTCTCTCTTTCCGCACTCTCATAAGCCAATATTTTAACTAATTAAATGAAATGAAGTTAATAAATAGTATAATTTCAGCAAAAACAAAAATAGTGGTAAGCTTTAAATTGGTGAAGGACACAATACAGAATATATACACTTCAACTTATATATACTTTAAAATACTACCAACATTATAGATAGATAATTTTATCTTTTAAATGTATGGCCAAATCTTCAATTTCATGCTTGTGGCATGAAGAAGCATTTATTGAAAAACTTCAAATCTCTGTCAGAAAGTTAAATGTTTCCCTAAAAACTAAATCATACAAAAAATTAGCACCCAAATCAATTTGAAAATATACACACCTTAAAAGCTACCTCCATTGACATCTAGATATTAATATTAATTAATAAGGTCAAACTCACTTTTAAAAATTAGTTATTAAAAAAAGAAAGTTAAATACTCCATTAAATATCTCACTATATTTATGGAGTTCCTTATCAAGTTGACATACCAATTTTGAAAAGAGAGTTGTTACAGTACCTAAAGAAATTTAGGGGTTGAGTGATCTTGAAAGTACCTAAAGAAATATACTTTTAAAGAGCATCTTCAAAAGTACTTCTACAGTGAACCGATTGCAGAGTGAAATTCTAGATGATTGGAAAGCATTTTTGTAGTACGACATGAAACATTCAGTTTATCTTGTTAGGAACCGTTCCTTTTTTCACAAAAGTGGCCTACATTTATTTAAAGTAACAGTTGCAACACTGCAATATTAGAGTGTTAATTATTTTTGTTAATATTAATTCTTTAACATGACCCTCCCTTTTTAAATCTTAAAAGTCATTGTTAATTTAATCGGTTTTATCTTTTTATTATTTTAAATTTCAAACTTGTTTTCATTTGATAAAAACCATATTATACATTTATATACTATCTAATAATTGTCACTAAAATATCTTAATTAGAAATTAAGATGAATTATCAAATATAAAAGAACTGGGTGTATTGTGGGTCATGAAAAAACTCCAGTGAGTTCAAATTGGTTGTATTGTTCAAAGTAAAAAAAAAAAAAAGATGATGTGTCATTATGAGAAAATTAAATACTCCCAAAAATTGTAATATACAAAAGTAAAGGTTTTTTAATGCCTTAATATTTTTTAACATACTTTTTTATTATTAGTGAAAACTTATAAAGTCACTTGTAAGCTTTGTAAAATAAAAAGTGGATTTTTTTTAATTTTTAATAAATTTTAGTTAATAATAAAATAGTATGTCTAATAGAGAATCTTATGCTTATATTTAGGAAGCTTTATCCAAAATAACCATATGCAAAAACATATTTTTTATGATCTCTTTTTGATTTTTTCACATTAATCACTATTGCTTATAAAGCTCAGCATAGTTGAAACATTATATGCAAACATGAATGCAACTAGCAATGTGTAGGAAAAATTTCTACATGCATGCAGAGAATAAAACACGCACAGAAGAGCTTGCCGGGTAGAAACTAGCAAGAAAGAACCTTCCTCTTGCATCTATAAATTCTGTCTAGTTGAAATTCAATCCAGCAAAACTTGCCATCAAGAGAATGCTGATATTTGGAATGCCTAAAAAGACTTCTAAAGAACCTTTAAAATTATCGAATTTGATGCCTACGTGCTTCAAGACAACTTTGCTACAAATCTCAAGGAATATACTCTTATGCTGTCAACAACAATGATGTGGAGGATACTCGAGTTTAGCATTTCTACTAATTAATTACCTACCAAATACCACTTAATTGAGTTCTCATTTGTTCTTATTATTTTTCTCTAATTTAGACACTATTTCAGCGCAAGATCCCAATTCTGAAACCTTATTCTTGTCCTCCCAAATTGTGAACACTCTATGGGGAAGGAATCTTTCAAAGGGGAGCTTTTGAACCAAACATATCTTCGAAAAGAGAGCTTTTGAACCAAACATATCTTCGAAAAGAGATGATTTTGTTTCCACTTCTTTCTTTTTCTCGGGCAACTAAAAGACTAAACATCTTATTCTATTTTCCCAGTTTCATAATTTGCTTCAAAATCCCAAACTGGATATCCATGTATTGGAGATTTATTTTTCCATACTTGAATTTGGAATCTTTTAATAGTCTCTAGGAAATTTTACTCTTAAGGCCTCATTTACCCTTTGGATTTTACACTCAAGAATTTCTTTTTTAAAATTGTTAGGTTGGCCTTTCAATTATGTGTGCAAAAATTTTAAATTTGTCAAATCCATTCTGTATCAGATAATTTAAGTGAAGAGGATTCTTTTAGATCGAAAGGTGAGTGTCAATTTCATAGTCTTTGAAGGAGAGAAAAAAGAGAGTAAAAAAACTAGTTTACATATTTACTGTATAGTTTTAATAAAATTATGATTTTCATTATTAGATCAAGCTGAAAATTGAACAGTAAATTTATAGTCTAATATTAAAGAAATTAGTTTCACATCATGACTCTATTTTAGGTTTCTATTTATTTGTTCTTTAAATTTAAAAACTTTATTATTTTAGTGTATTGAGTGATTGTTCGTACTTATTTATATGAGTCATTTGTATCTTTATTTGATATTTAGGAGAAATTCTATCACTAAAAAAAACATTATTTAGAGATCAATATTTAACTACCAAATGGAATAGTTATTAATTATGATCAAAATAGTCACCAAATTAAATTTTGGTTGCTAAATAACTATAAAATAGAAGTAATGATTGAATTTAATGACCAATTGGTATCTAACATTAGATACTAAAATTTTAGTAACCTATGTCATTAGATTCTAAATTGATATCTAATTAAGTAAGTTAGAGACTAATTTAGAATCTAATGGTATAGGTCACTTGTAATTAATGTTAGATATCAATTATTTGACTTAATTGGTCACTAAATTCAATAATATTACTTCTATTTTGTAGTTATTTAACAACCAAAATCTAATTTGGTGACTATTTTGGTCACAATTAGTAACGATTTTATTTGATAGCTAAAAATTGGTCTCTAAACAACCTTTTTCTTGTAGTATATATTGAAATTTTTTTCTCACGTTAAAAAGTACATATTTCTTTCTTTTGTTATTATCATATCATATTTTTTGTTGTTTTCCTTTGTATATTCTTTAAAGATTCAGAGAATTATTTATGATAAACTTTTTAATAAATTAAATTTTGTAGAGTATAATAATTTCATTGAACAAAATTCCATTAATTAGTTTATAACTTAGTTTGATAATTATTCTCCTCAAAGCTTCCAATGGCTACCATACTCATTCTTTGAGATGGATTAGTGCCTTTAAAGTGTCCGTGTAATTGAAATAAAGGAAGACCACATATCTTGTAGTTTAGAAAAGATGAAACTGATTTTAATAAATTATTCAATTATATGTTTTGTTTTGTGAAAGTTTATTTTAGTTTGGATTGATTAAAAAGACCTAAAAATGGCGTTTGTGGTCCAGGGAACCTCGAAGTTAAAGATGAAAGATTTTTGGTCCATCTTTTTCCTAATTTTACACCTTTTTTAGCTTTCCAATATTTGTTGCCCTACGAATTAACTAACCCACTCAACCCCATTTAGAAGAAATTGATTCTTATCAACCAGAATCTATTTTCGGTTAGATTTTAATTAACCAGAACTCATAGATTCTCTAAAAATACACAAAATCTAATCCAAGATTTCTGTTATCCTAAATTGTCCCATCATGCAGTCCAGATACTTGCCCCATCGTTACACTTTATAAGATTAATAAATATATTCATTTACTTTTATTTAATTAAACAAAACACTAAGGCTCCGTTTATTTTCACGAATTTGCAAAGACAGATAAAAGTGAAGAAAAGCAAAAAAATAAAAAATACAAAAATCGAAAAATAAAAAATAAAAAGCGAGATTTTTTTTATCTATCTTTTATTACATAGTTTTTGAAGATTTATAACGGAAAGAAACTTAAAATCCATCAAAATTTGACGTATAATCAATCATATATGTAATAAATAATAATAATAATAATTACTAATATAATAATACCAATAAAATTAAAATTATTAAATAATAAAAAATTATAATTTATTATTTAATTAAAATTAATTTATAATAATAACAAAAATAATTCAATTATTTTATTATTTCTTCTAAATTTACAATATTTATCAAATTACTCATGAATTTTCTGTACCGTTTTTATTTATTTTTTAAATCCAAATAATCTTGTTCTTTTTACTCTTTCAAATCTATCTTCTAATTGAACCTAAACATTAATATATATATATATATATATATATATATATATATATATATATATATATATATATATATATATATATGATAAAAATTAGATGTTAAATATAACGCTTTAAACACAGATAGGAAGTGTAAAGGCTAAAACGAATAAAATGTTACTTTTAATAAAGAATAATGCACCAATTTAAATATCTAGAGGAAGAGTGTATCTTACTCTTAAAATAATATAAAACAAAAAAAAACTGTCACTTAGACTATTATAATAAATTCAATTAAGGTTTTATTTGGTTGAGGGAATGACTTTGAGAAAAAAAAATTGAATAAATTTGAGTGGATTGTTGTGGATAGTAAGATTGTTTGGATAAATGAATAAATGGTAAGATTTGGAGGAAATATTTGTGATAGTTTGAGAATGATTCGATAGATATTATAGATTTTATTTTTATTTTTTAATTGATATATTTGTGAACTTACTAATTGACCCTTTTGGAATAAGATGATATAATGGATGTTTTGTAATTTTTCAATTACATTCTTACAAATCTCTTCATATGAGTAGAATCGCATCTTGCAAATCTTAACTAATTCATTCTTCTAAATTAGTTCAACCAAACAAACTTTATCTATAAGTATCCATCCTCGTCTACAATAGAACTACTCAAATTGATTTAACCAAATACAACCTAAAATTTTTTTTTGTTATCTTTCTTTCCTTAATTTACTTACAAATAAAACTTATAAAATCAACCGTTTACATACATATTATAATACTATAATACGAAGAATAAAAATATTTTCTATAAATGTTATATTTTAAATTCTTTATAGATACATGTGTATTATTTATTTAGTATTTCAAACATTTTGACTATTTTCAAAATAAACACAACTTACAAGACTTTGACTAATTTTATAAAAATACAAATGTCAAATCAAATTTATATAAATAAAGCATTTATTTGCTAAATTAAAAAATATATATGAAATTTAAAATAATCGGGACGATGCATGTGGTAAATAACTTGTAACTATTGTTTTATTTTTAAGAACCCACTATTTAATTTTATAAAAAAAACTGTAAAAAAAGTACTTTATAGTATTAACGTGGAGGGTTCTTTTGGGGGACAACCATTAATGTCTTGCATTGTAGCACTCTGATTAGAATTTATATTCTATCTAGCCAACCACTAATACTTTATGCCTTTCTTAAAATGTAAAAGAAGGTATTGAGTATTAATGACTGCAAAGAACTTTTTTTTTTCCTACCAAAATCATATAATGTTTTGGATTAAAATATTTTGAACTATTTAACTTGAACCTTTTTAAATAAATAGAGGTGTTGCTGTTTTTCTTTTTTTTTGATTTGTTTGTTAATTATCCTATAAATATGGTAATAATGTATGCTTGTAGGCTACTTGCACATCCTCATCTAGCTCAGTTTGGTGGAACGATTTGCGTGTGATAGAGAGCAATTATAGAACATCACCACTTTAGTTCATCCTCTCCCTCCATTTTTGTAATTGTAAACAAGAGGATTTCTCATTCTACTTTTTTGAACAATTCTACTTCAAATTTGTTACTACATATGAAGTTAACTATTGTTGGTGAAATAGTACTTGCACTTATCTATTTGTAACATTTTCACATTAAATAGGATTTAAAGTAGACAAAAAAGCATATAATAATAAGTTGGCTCTCTTTCCTTTTGAAATAAACATAACAACTTAAATGCATCTAGTTATCTTTATTCTTCTCAAAGGTATTATATCCTTAAAACATCACTAGTTAAAAATGATGGTTAGAGAAATTATATTTTTTTATCAGTAAAAGTAATTATATAAATAGAATATTTGATGTGTTCAAATCCATTTACAAGAAAAAATAAATAAATAAATATATATATATATATATATATATATATATATATATATATATATATATATATATATAAAAGAGAGAGAAGAGAGAATAATTAATAATATATTTATTTTCCTATTCTCGTAGTCAAAATTATCACAATAACAACATTCCTATCTTATCTAATAGAGTTTTTCTTAAATCCTAGTAACAAATTAGTCCACTCTTATTGAACTCACCATTTAAGTTTGTAATAATTAAGTGTTTGTTAAACAAGCCTTAACAAAATGTACTTTTCTCTTAGGTACTTTTTTTCCTAGATCCTCTAAGAACAGTTGATTTGAGTTTTATTTTATATATTATTTATCTACATTCGTACAAATAGTCAAATAACAAGCTACAAATATTCTTTGTGCTCTCATATCTAACTTGATAATCCTTGTTAAATAGTTTAATTACATCTTTATTATTATGTTGTGACTTCTATAATAATCTAAGTATGAGTGATGGGAGAAGACCTTGTAGTAGTTCTCATATGATGACATGAAAAAAGAAATATACATGTAACTATACAAAAAAGAACAAGGTCCCTCTACTACAAATTAGTTTTAAGAGATATTAAAAACACATAAATTCTTTGAGAAATTATACAAAATATTATACTTGCAAAGCTTTTTAAAAGAGTGACAATTCAACTCAATTATGTAAATAAGATCTTATATGTTTCATTTTCAACTTTTAAATGTTTTTGTACGTCGAACTGATAGTGTATAGATATTTAGACATTTCTCTCGAAACTCATTTATCCTTCTAGTTTCTTGTACCTTTTTCTTTTGTTGCATCTTTAGATGTTAGAGTATATACTTTTACTTAAATAAAGATATTCTTACACCAACATAACCTCCATTCTCATGCATTCTAAACCATATTTCCATATCACTCATCTCTTCTCGTTGATATTGTTCTCACAATGTTTTATTAAAAAAGTCTATCTTTATTATTGTCAAGTAAAAACTTAATTTTTATCCCATGATCACCTATTCTTATAAATATCATATTGTTAAAGCTCCTAATCTATAACTTTTTTCTATACCAATCTTCCTTAAATCCCTCTACCAACTTGAACTAATTTTGTTTATTTTCGCTTTTATAAATTTTTTTTTATCACCTATTCTATAAATTGTTAACCTCATTCCCAAACAACCTCCTCCATTAACTTCTCAACTAACCCAATGCATCTTCTCTTTTGATCTTTGTTATTATTCCATAAAATTTGGACATATTAGGATTATACATGGGTACGTTATTAATTCAAGTGTTATCTTATCTGCATGTCATATGTATTTCGCCTTTTACTTATAAGATAATATTTTTTACTTGCCCGTGAATCTATGCTTAAGATTTTAACGGTTTTGCCTAATAATATTTTTAATTATCATCTACAATTTTGCTCTGTTACAAGAAGAAATATGTTTGTTAATTTATTTTGATCAACTAGAAAAAATATGCATAAAAGAAAAATTTAAGGTGTTACAGCCCCTACTATATATAAAATATGCCTATAACCTTATTTGGCATGATTTATAGCCAAAATAAGTAGTGCTCGATGCTTTTTTTTTTTTTTTTAAG
>Ga0209700_103147_pt1 | contig 32197 bp, 9 predicted proteins | sample SiratroredBW_FD_187528 | JGI IMG/M metagenome (GOLD analysis project Ga0209700, IMG submission 187528) | Root nodule microbial communities of legume samples collected from California, USA - Siratro red BW (SPAdes) (version 2) | ecosystem: Host-associated > Plants > Roots > Nodule | place: USA...
TATATATATATAATTTAGATTATGATGGAATTATAGGTTCAACATTTTAAAAAACTACAAAGTAAGATTAAAACTAAAATATAGCTTTTGTATTTTTTGTGTAATTTTTTTATTTTGAATTTTTGTTGAGCGTGGTATGTTTCTATTTTTCTTGTAGTTAAAGATTTTTTTTCTGGATTCTAGTTTTTAGAAATTTGTTGGATGTATCTTATTAGTGTTTGGGTATGTGAATACAAAATTTATATTATACAAGTTTTTTTTAGACTCTTGTATTCAAAATTTATTCCTTTTAAAACTTGAATCATTTTCTTGAAGCGAAAATGTTCTTTTAAGTTATTTTTTAAAATTTTATGTCTATATCTTCAAATTTTTAATTCAAAGTGATAAATATATTTTCTACTCATCAATTTTTTTTTATTGTGACATCAAATTATAAGTTCTTCATCTCTTATTCCTTTTATAATTTTTGTTTTGTGAATAGTTTGGTAAAAATTATTGGAAAAAATTAGGTTAATTTTTTATCGTCTCTTCTAATCTAAATAATTTGTTTTAGTGTGATTTTTTCCATATCAAAACACAATAGGTATACTTATATAAGAAAGGAGATTGAACGGAATAAATTAAAATATATAAAAGTTAAGCACTTATTAATAAGATTTTATGGGGAAACACACAATTGACAAAAAAAAAATAAAATTACTCATACCATCATTTAAAAGAAAAACAGCAAAGAATTATACGGACATATATAACCTTTATTAGATCATACATAAAACTAATACTTATCATATTTTTTACATAATATTTGGACATTGCATTGTTCATACGAGAATTAATTGGTTATCTAACTATAATTTGAAATTAATTAAAAGATGTATATGTTTATTTGTTTTGTCATATAAATTAATTTTAAATTAATAGTTCAATCAATAAATTTTACTATAATTACACTTAATCATTATTTTAAAAATAATAATAATAATTTAAAACATTTATTATGAATTTTTTCAATTTTTATTTAATATTTTTAATCACATAAACAGAACCAAATTTTTTTATCAGGAAAAAGATTATTGATATGGGAGTACTTTAAGTATTCCGACCCATTCACAAAATTAAAACCATACAAAAGTAACTAATAGAAGACTTATTTTGCATGCTACACTCAACCGATACTATGTTATCCCTACCCAATCTTTCACATTTCGGAAGAGATGAAATACAGTTAATACTATCATACTGCTATCTTGTACAATATATGGTTCGTCTTCTGTGTCTTTTGTATTGAATCTGACTCAATTTTCCTGCACATTAAAGATTACAAGGCTAGCAGTATAAACTACATTGTTAGAAATACCAAAAATTGATAAGATAATTTATATATATTTCTTCCACACAATCCCTCTGCTTCAACTTATATCTCCTCCTTGCTTAAGGTTTTTAAAAAAATATTCAAGATTTATCATCAAATTGAACTAACTATATCTTAAAATAGAAATATATAACTATTACATTTAAAATATATAAAAAATAACACTATTATAATAAAAAATCATAAATTTAAATAAAATATCTCAATAATTTTAAATTCCAAATATATAAATAATAAAAAATATCACTTTAAATGAAACTTCTTAGAAAGAATTAATAAATAAAAATTGTCACAACATGTGATTTTTACATTCTCCCTTCTATAGTACATTTTTGAAGCCAAACCAAGGGGTAGAGGACCCACGTTGACTTGGCTGTTTGAATCCACGTCAGAAATAAACTCAGCCACTTGTGTCTTTGTTTTTGTTAGGATAAAAGAAAATAATATCTATATGTATACATTGTGTTGTGATGAGACTAGGCGTAGACACCACCTTGTTGCACTGTCGTTGCTTGGTTTATACTAGAAAGTCTTGGATATAATTTTCATACTCACCTCATCTCTACATATATGACATTGGTGCAAATAATAGTAATGTTTGTGTTATATTAACAAGTCTTTATTTCATATATAAAATCTTTATAATAAAATGATTTTTAAAACAAGTTGTTAACAAAAACATGACAAAGTACAATGTGATAATAATTTTCCACAAGTGAGAAGAAAATCTTTTATACAAAACAAGTTTATATTTTCCTTAACATCTACAATTTGTTTTTCACACATAATTTTTAGAAATAAATTAATTAAATCGTGTAAGTGATTTATAGCAACAAAATTGGGGTTAAAAAGGTTTAAAAATATTCAAATTTAGATTCATTTCTAAAAATTTTAGTTTTACTTTTGATATCATCAATTTTTATTGATACTTAATAATAAAGAGGACAGCACCATAGTATGATTATAAAAGTAAATATTAAAATCACATATAGAGTGTTTTTTTACGCTAAAGATTCATCTAATATATTCTTTTATTTATTCAACATTAAAATAAAGCTAAATTATTTTGAAAAAAAACTTGGGCTAATATGGATAAAATCTAAATAACCTAGCTTGACCGTTGTTAGGCTTATCATCAACCACGCTAATAAAAAACATTAAATAACATTAGAAAAACAATACATTATATACAAAATACACTCATAGTAATGAAAAAGACCTGCTAGGACGTTCTAAAATTTAAGTAGTAAATTCTTTACATAACATTCATAAAGTTTAACATTCATAAAGTTTAATAATCATAAAGTTTAGGCAACTATGGAAAAGCCTAAAAACATTCAACTCTTATATATATATATATATATATATATATATATATATATATAAATAAAGTATAATTTCAATTATAAAATATTTAATACAATTTAAATTAGTAACTATGTCATTTAGTACAATCACAAAAAATTTTCAAACATCCAAAACAAACTAAATAACACATACATCATCATCCAAAATCTTTTAACATACTCTCAAACATTAAGAATTAAGATAAAATGCATTTTGATTTAGTTATGAGTATGCACCCTCACCACTCTATCAAGATCTTTTTCTTTCGTAATACTTTTATAGGCATTTTTCACAACAATCATCTCAAACTCTTCTCTCAAGTCCTCTTAAGGAAGAACTGCTCTAATACCATAAATGTAACCCCACAAAATATAATTTCTACCTATTTTAACAAAGATCCTCAAGCTTCACTGTTGATCTAAGTCACATAGACTAAGATATCAGGTGGTGAGAAACTGATGAGGAAGTTCATACACATCGGGACCGCTGGTAGATACTTGGTATTGAATATTTAAACTTACTCTGATCCTTCCTCTTAGATTAGATGACAATCTAAGTCTTGGGTATTGGATTAGTCATTTCTTTTAGATTTGTTGTTAATCTAAGTCTTGGGTATTGAATTAGTTTGTTTTCTTAGATTTGCTGAATTTAAGTTTTGGATATTGGATTAGATGTTAGTCTATGGTACTTAGGGGCATAATTAATGAGTCTTCCCGAAGACCATAGGTCCATGTGTGACCTATATGTATTGATGTGATAAATGTGAGACCTTTATGTGTGATGTTTGACATCAGTACTTGAAATAGGATGCTCTCTGGAATTTTCGTTCAGGCGAGGAGGTATTCTCGCCCAAGCAAAAGTATTTTTGCTTAGGCAAAAATGGCCCTGGAGCATAAATGCTCTTTTGGACTATTTTCGTTCAAACGGCAAATTTCTTACTCGAGCGAGGTGGATATATGCTGGAGTGAAATTATTCTCTTTCAAGCTAAAAAAAAAAAATCTTTTCTTCCCTTCTTTTTTCTTTTTTTCTTTCCTTCTTTCATTTATCTTTTTATGTATTAAATATTTTATAGTTTAAAATTATACTTTGTTTATCTATAAGAGTTGAATAACACATCCTATAGAATTTTTGAGTTGTTACATTATACACATTGTGCTCACCTCTATTTGGCCTTTTAATATTAAGTAAAATAATGTATTTAATATATTATTATCTTAAAATATAACTTTTTTATATATTAAAAATTTATAATAATTTTCATTTAATTTAAAATTTATTTTAATTTTAATTTATATTTTCAAATATTTCGATGTTAAATTATTTTTCATTTTATAAATATATTAAAATATAACTAAATTTATTCAATTACACTAATCAAATGTACTATAAATTTTTTAATCATTTTCTAATTATTTTTCCTTAATTCAAATAATCTCATTATTTTACTTTATTTAATTATAAAACATTTACATGTAAAAGCAAACTACATCACCTAAAAACATAAACTTTTGGTCGGTTATTTTAGGAAAGTTCAATCTTTTAATTGATGTTAGACATTATCTAACTTCAATTAATTTTATTTATTTTTTTAAATTATTCACTTTTTTAAATTTTCTTATACAATAGGAAGCTTGATAAAGAATACTAATAGAAAACATTTTTGAAACAGACTCTATTTTTATCGCATATAGTTAAATATTTTTATGTCTGAAAAGGAAAAAAAAAAACTCAACCTTTCAGTTGCAATTGCCATATCTACATGTTTTGAAAATACACATTTGTTATAAAGACAAAGAAAACCATGCCAATGTCCAAATATTGGATTTGACTCTGCATAAATAAAATCGAAAGATATGTTTGAGTAAACTTTAATTATATAATCTTTATTTAAAAATTATTAGTTGAGGTTGTAGTATTTTTATATTACACATTTATATTGTTTCATTTCAATCTCAAGAATTAGCTTTTGATTAATAATTATAAATATATATTTTATCCTCCAGTAAAACTCCCTTTATTTCTTAATAATTGAATCTAACTACGAGAGATTCAATCTCTCTTTTTTTTCCTCTCTTCGATCGTCTCTATAAACTCTGAAAAAAAAATAATCAAACTTATCCACATCAAAGAGACTACGTCATACTTAAACCAAACATTAAGCCATTGACTTATTGGTCTCTTATCAGTTTTTAGGTTATGGTACCTCAATTAACGATATTTCTAATTCTATTACTTCTGTTAAGTCTGATTTAAGTGTGAGTGATGCTTTGAAATCTTGCATTCAAATTAATCACCACAAAAAGAAGAAGAAAAGACGCACTTATATAAACAAACATAATTCGTTGAAAATGTCTAAGAAAGTTCAAATCATGTAGCTCTCAAATCCCATGTAGACGTGTGGGTCATTTAAAAATAATGCGCACTATATTATGCATCTTTGGTCCATTCATATATTGAATTGCGAAAACAATATGCTAAAGAAGTTGAAAGACAAAAGAAATGAAGTAGGACCAACGTTTTGGAGAAGGAAGAAATAAATAAAAAAAAAAGGAAAAAATGCCATTTCGGAGATATCATTTTCTGAGTCACAGTTCAATTCAACTGATAATCAGTAACCAGCCTCTATATATGTTTCTTTTGTTGTACATTGCTTGGACTAATAATAACTCCTCGTTTACTGTCTTTTCATGACTAACTTTATGTGATTATTCATGGTAATTATTTTAAGTGGTTTTTCTTTTTTTAAAACCTTGAGTTGAAGCACAAGTTATGTCATGACAAGACCATCATTACGTAATGACAAAACCAATTGGGCCTGTATCACTAGCTGTTGGACTGATCCTTCATGCACTTCCGACGCTTCTTCAGATACCTCTAAATTTTAAGAAAATTCTTAAACTGTTATGTTTGCAAGGATAATTTAACCCCTAGTATATTAAAGCAATAAAATAGCGGAAGAGGGAGGTGCATGAGGTGTAGTGAAGGTGAATATTTGTAGTTGTATTATCTGGTATTAGGAGCTTTGAATGACCGTGTGTGTCATCTGAACGTGTGTTATCGGTGACGGAACGGTGGTTGAGCAGCGGCAGAGCATAGATGCTGCAGTGGTGAAGCCGTAGAATAGTTGCAAAATGAGTTATTATAAAATTATCATCTAGATTCGGAGAATAGTTTCGGAACAATTTATTCTGTAACTTATTATCAAGGAAAAAATATTTTCAAAATAGATTGTTTCAAAACTATTATCCGGATCTAAATGACAGTTTCGAAAGAACCCCTTTCGCAATTGTTTTTTTGTTAGCAATGAGTTATAGAATGGGTTGTTCCGAAACTGTTCTTAAAATTTAGATGACAATTTCGAAATAGCCTATTATGTAATTATTTTTTCGTTGACAATGAGTTGCGGAATAGGCTGTTTCAGAACTGTTCTCCATACCCTGATGACAGTTTCGAAATAGTCCATTCTGCCACTCATTGTCAATAAAAATCAAAAACCTACAAAAACACTTCTAAATCGCATAAATTACCCAAATCAAATACAAAACAAAATGTTCAATAAAGCATCTTTATCTTAAATTATTGATAAGTATATAGATAGTGATAGTCGCAAAAGACAACGACAACAACCTACAGAATCAGTAAAAGTTGGAGTGCGTTGGTGAGGTGATAACAGAGCTAAAAATGTGAGTTGAAAAATGAGATTTTAAGGTTACGGGAGACAATTTCATCTACACAATAATAATTCAGGAATATTTTGAACATCTTTTAAAATTTTAGAGGTACCGCAAGAAAGTAAGTTTGTAGCTGCAGGAAGAATCAGGCTAGCTGTTGACCCATGTTTCCCAACCACGAAAACCAAAACTTAGAGCCCAATTTTATTCTGCATCCGCACAAGAAAGTCATTAAAATAAATCAACAAAATATGGGTACTTCTATATTATAAATGTGTAATAAATTTCCTACATCTAGAAAATAAATAATAAGAAAAGTCGCCCACCAATCAAAAATGAAAAAAGCAATCTCAATTAGCTCTCAAATAATAACGTGTTTAGTCACGCTATGACTATATTTTTTTCTCATGCCAAAAAAATTATAAAGAAAAATTTTTATTTGACGTTTGGAATTTTAAATTATGTAATAGATGTTACTGAAATTAGATCAATTTAATTTATATTTGTATTTACATATAAAACTTGGTTTTTTTAAGCGAGATGGGTGCAGTTTTAGAGAAAAAATTACTATTAACAATTTAAAAAAAAATATTTGTGTAAATAAGTTATGTCAACATGACATTATTTTATTATAAAAAACTATATATAGGTAATACGAGTTTAGATTTTTAAAAATAAAATCATATTAGATTAACATGTTTTTAATATAAAAAAGGAAATAATATTCAATTTAAACAACTTGACTAGTATTAATTGAAATTCTTTTATTTGAAACAAAATCATGCTAACATAATATGATTTATGATTTCAGTTCAAATTAACATGATTTTAATGTAATAAATATGAAATGAGTCGTATATAAATCACACAACTTATTTTAATATTAAAATGAAATTATGTATCCTTTACACTTTGTATGAGATTATTTTATTATTTATGTTCATGTTAATACAAGTGATCTGTTATAAAAATATTAATATAATAATATTATTTTTGTTATATAAAAATATTATTTGTGGAATGTAAAAATTATTATCTACACAACTATTAAGAAAATAAGACCAATAGATAATTTTATAGAAATATAATAAAAATAAAATATATTAAAAATACAGAAATTATTGTAAAAATTGTGATAAAGGATAACATGAAAATTAAATTTTTAGTTTAATGCAATTATATATTAATATTTAATATTTATTTGATTATTTTGTGTGATAGTAGAAGAAAATGAAAGTATAAATTGAAAGTAAAAAGAAAAAGAAAATTAATAATGAAAATTAGATATCATTGTCTATATAAATAACTATCTAAGAAGTTTTTTTATTTATTCGGAATTTACTTATCTATTTTATTATGCATACTAGGATGAATATTTGATATTCTTATTCATATTGTCATACATGAAATTAGTTTCGGATAAATAGATTAATAAACCTTATATGTAGATAAACTTGATCTTATAAATATGGTAAAGATTGTATATTGAAACGTAAATAACAAAATGAACAAACATAAATTATACAACCACAAAGATTTCAAATAAATTGAAATTCTTTATATTAATAAAATTTTCAAAGTTTATCTATTTTAGTATTTTTTTTCTTAATTTATACCAATTAAATTAAAAAACCTCAAAATCGTCTAGTCTATTCAATGTAAGAAAACGTAATAACTAAAATATCTATCATCTGGTTAACACAAATCCTTTATTTTATTTTATGATTATATTAATATATTTTTATAAAATCTTTTATGGAGAGGTGTGTATTTTGAAATATTATGATAAATACATATGTCTATTATTGAATTTCTACTATATATAATTATTATTATATGAAAAATATAAGATGTTATATTCAAATTTTTTAAGAAAATAGATGTAGTTTTTGAAGAAGAAAAAAAAAATACTAAAATAGATAATTTTTTGAAAAATTTACCAATAAGTAAGTTGTATGAAGATGAAGTGATTTTATTGTAAAGAAGTTATGCATATGCATAACGCGATTTTAGATTTATAAAATTATTATGTTAACTAGACATAATTTTAGTATAAAAGAAAAAAATCATATTTGATACACACAACTTTTATTAATAATAATTGAGTTTTTTTATTTTTTTTAAACAAAGTCATGCTAACACTAGTTCAAAATAATGTAACTTAGTATGATTTGATTTAAAATAAGTCATACATAATTAATACATAATTGACACGACTTTGGTTATTTTAATATTAAACCAAAATCATACATCTTTTATACAATAGATTACTTTATTATTTATGTTACTATTAATACAAACGATTTTATATAACAAATATTAAAATGTTAATATTAATTGTTTATATAAAAATGTTATTTTTGAAATGTAAAAATTATTATCTACACACTTATTAAAAAAATAAGACCAATAGGTAATTTTATAAAAATATAACAAAAATAAATTATGTTAAAAAATATAAAAATTATTATAAAATTCATGACAAGCGATAAGATGAAAATTAACTTGTTAGTTTAACAGTTATATGTTAATATTTATTTCCTTATTTTATGCATCTTGGAAGAAAATAAAACTATAAATCAATAGTAAAAAAGGGAAAAAAATTAATAATGAAAATTACATATCAACCATGTCAATATGAATAATTATTTTTATTAATAAAAATATATTTTTAATTTATTCAGGATTGATTGGTCTATTTTGTTATAGATGTTATGATAGGTACTTTCATATGAAATTTGCAAATTAGATAAAATTAAATCTCATAAATCTTCTAAATATTTTGGATATTATATATTGATACGACATATATTGTTACAACATATATTGTTACTTTAGGTGACAAAAGGAACAAACATTACATTACATGAGTACAAATCAACCCAAAAATTTGAAACTCTCAGTACGAATAAATTTTTAGAAATCTATCTATTTCAGCAATTTGCTTCTAAACTTGCCCAATTAAATTAAAAAAGCTCAAACTCGCTTATTCAATGTAAGAAGACGTAGAAACTATAATATGTACCATCTGATTGACACAAAGATATTCATTTTAAGAAATCTGGTTAGTATATTTGTTGCTCTTTTACTCATTAAAGGTGATTTTTTTTTCTTACAGTGTCTTGTGAGTCATTTTAAGCGTTGGACGTAATCATTTCCTTCGTAAACGTATTTTTAAACAAATGATAATACTTAGATAAGATAATAAAAAAATAAGGAATGAAAAATTGGAATGATTTATATTAGGTGAAAAATAATAAAAAAAATATTTTATTTATTTTTATAATTATTATAGTGATAATAAACGAAAAGAAAAATAATCAATTTTAATTTAAAATCAACCTAAATATTAATAAAATATTTAAAATATAATCAGACATAGTCGAGTATGATTATAAATTTTTTTACATTTTTTCTTTTATTTTTAGGCATAAAGTTTAACACGTCTATTTCTTCTGTTATTTCATATCTCTCGAAACTTGCCTTTCGGCACTGATCTCATGTTTCCGCTTAGAACGTTATCAAAATATACGGACCAGTGCATCATAACACTTTACGTCAGTTCGAAATCTTATAAAAAAAAAAAAAACAAAGAAAGAATCGCGGTTACCAATTTATGATATCAACCTAACATCATTATATTTTTTCTTGGGTATTAATTTGTTATTAAAGTCGAGGAAAAGTCTTCTTGAGGTTGTTAAAATATAACTTTTGCCTAGAAACATAATTTAAGCTAAATATGGTAAAATAAGATTCACATAGAAAACAAATTACAGTCCACATTTATTGGTGAAGGTGAGACTGAATACCTCTCCTCAATACAAAATTAGGTAACCAAAAACGTGTTGTATTTCTACGGATAAAAAAAAATATAAGTAAACTAAGTAAAAAAAAATGAATAAGTTGCAGAGTCCTAAAACCACTCAAGGGACCACCAAAACGACAATAGTCAACAACGTACGAAAAATATAGAGCATTCTGAAGGAGAGGCCAACGGATTAACGACTCAGCATCCCAAATGTTGGAGCACATGTTGATGCAAGAACCAGAAATAGCACAGGAATTGAAAACTTGACGGAATTTGCACCGGACGAGCCATCATCTGTGGTAGGTACGTTTGTGGATCCAGTTCCTGCAATTTATCGTCAAATTGAACGGTTAATTAAGGTGCACAACTCAGACCCTAAATATCCTTCATAAACTACTTCAATAAACATTGTGTACCTGGTGAATTCGAATTCGGAGATTCCGCTGGCGAAGCAGCTGTTGAAAATCACATGTCGCAAATTAATCGTCACAAATGTATGTGAATTATAAATTAGAATTAGAATTACACGTTGTAACCTTAGTGATGTCGGTGATGAGAACAGATATATATTTGTGACATTTTTGTTATTGGTACAAAATAGTTCACTTAATGGGATTCTAGTTTTCCTTAATCTGTGTAAACTTTGTTATCTTACCTTTGCACTGAGTGATGGAAGGGGTTTGGACATTGCAAGCAGTAGGCAAGGTCAGAGCTTGGGTTTGGTTGATTGTGACTCCTAATGAAGATGCTCCTCCGTTAAGAACCTCACACAGGCACTGTGGCTGTGAGCTCACAACACTGGCAAGCTGAGTGCAGCATCCTGAAGAAGGGGTGGAGGAGTTACCGGCGATGTAGCTGAGGCACGGTGAGAGGTTCACCAACGCAGTTGTGCAACTTGACGATTGTGCCACGGCACCTGCACACACCATGCTCATGATCACCAAAACCATACCCATTTTCATCATCCCTTTTGCCATTGGAATGCTTAGTTTGATGCAATTGTTTGAATTCAGAATAAAATTGTTTGTGTTTTTGGTATGACGGTTTGGGAAGGAGGGATTTTTATAGGGATGAAAGGGAGAGAAAGAGACAAAAGATGAAGGGTCGGTTATGTGGGTGAACGAACTACTAACTCTGAATTATTTGCAGTTCAAACACGGAAAAATTTAATGTCTGGTCTTCATGAATTAGGAAAATTTAGAAAAATCTGAGACGGTTATACCTTTGAGGATGGGGAACTTTTGTTGTTTTGTGGGCGTGTCAGTTATGTTTGACTAATTTGGGGTAAAACCTTTGAAACCAACTACGTCTCTCTTACGCTCAATCTTTTGAATTTCGACGCCTTTGTGAAATGGATATGAACAGAAGAAATTTGGGGGATGAGAACAGCGTCAAGAAACAACGCCATGTCGCATTTTAGACGTAACCAAGCAGTTTCAGAGAAAATGAATTTGGCATTCTCTTGCAATTATGATGAACAACCGTGTCTTGTAATTCGCAACCAAATGACACTTTTATGTAATGCCCAGCTATTTTCGACAACTCTGAGTTTAGCAAATGTTTATTATTAAACAAAAACTAAATTATATTTTTGTTTTCCAAGAGATATTTTTTTAACAAAAGCATCCATCCCTTTGAGTTCTGTTTGGGTTTATATATATATATATATATATATATCTCTATTTTTTTTTCTCCTGATAATTCTTGACATGCTTACTGACCAGTGGGACATGTCTGATTTTAATTTAATGACCTTATAATGTAAAATAAAAATTTAAATATAATTCCAAAATTTATAATAAAGATATTTAAAAATGTATTATCATCTACTACAAACTCGTGTCAGCAAATTCAGGATGACTATCAACTGAATGGAAATATATATTGCTGGATTTGAGCAAAGTCGCTGAATCGATTAAAGTATCAAACTGCATATATAATGTAAAATAAACAAACACATTTATATTAATTATATACATTTAAATCTTAAAATATACCATCAGTAGAAAATTAATTCAATTAAAATTTAAAACCAATCTGTATGGTGAAATGATATTTGAGATAAAATGAGAATATATATAATTTAATGCTAATGTAGTATTTAATACAAATACGTAAATATAAAGTTGTTTTAATATTTAAAAAACTAGTTTATAAAACACGTATTAATAAAGAACTTTCCGATTAATATTAACATAATACTTATTAACATTTATATGGGTTGGAACACCAAATGCTCCATTTATTATGTTATTCTTTATTATTAACAAAAAAATTAACATGTTTTAGTAAAATATTATCTTTCAAATTAATTTGTTAAATGTTAAAATCTAAAGCATTCCTTTGTGAGTTCTTTCCATTGTCTAGAAGGTTAAAGTTTAAACTATATAAATTATCTTCAAGGAAAAAAAGAACGCTAATTGTATTTACCATGGGTTGATATCCTCACCCAATTTTTTCAAAAAGAATCTTAAAAAAAATGAAATTACAGTATTCTAGAAAAATTATACAAATACGAATATAGTGAGAAATTGACATTCTAATAACAATCATGAGAGAATTTCTAATTGAAGTAATTATCAAAATTATGCTATATTTTATAATGAAGTCGCTATATAGGTAAATTTTCACAATAGTGAAACTAAGTACTCAATTTTTTTATTTTTTTTTTTGTAATTACTATGTCCGTGACATATACAATCTAAACAATGCAAAGATTATCATCACAAACAATTGGTGTCCCACTTTTTTCTTTTTTTAAATGACTTTCGAAAAGTCTTTATAAAATTGAAATTTTAACATTTCAGAATACTTTGAAATCTTAACATTTGAAAAATTATATTTAAAAACAGTATTTATATTTCCTCTTAACTGTGTTTTCCTCTAAAAGGCTTTGGATCGAAGGCGGTTTATGTTTTTTTTCTGTCCTCATATCTTTGGATAGCAACCATGCTTGGGCTTAGCCGCCAAGACCTAAAACCTGACGAAAAATAAAACACAGACCAAACTATTCCAAGTGTAATCATAAAAAAGAATTCAGTAGAAGGTAATTGTTAACCAATCTCATTATTTATCATTTTGTTCATTTGTATACCATTTTTTCTTTTTAAAAATTCTCCCTCTTTTACTCGTTTAAGTACCTGTGTAAATACCCTCGCTATCTTTGATTTCTTGATATCTTTTTTGTTCTTTAGAAAATTCCGCCCTTACAAAAAGGAGATGTACATTTAACAATATTAATAAGCGAGATAAATTTAGCAATTGACTTAGAAGAATGTGTTCACTTATGACATATTTCCTGGGAAAGACCAACGGTTATATTATCTATAGGCCTGGGAAAGACCAGGTTATACTATGTGTATAGGTGGTTAAAGTATTATTTTGGTGCAATTGTTTTTAGATATAAGTATTTTTTTTAAGTAAATGGGTAATTTGTGTCTCGTGACACTATTTTTTTTTTTTTTTAAAAAAATCATACGATGAAAGAACGAATTCATAATAACATTAAAAAAATTTAATTTTAATTAAAATCATGCATGAATTTAGTAGAAAAGAGTAGAATAAAAATCTTGTCACAAAAAAAAAACATTTTATTTAATGATAAATACATGTATAGATATTTTAAAAAAATTAAATAGGAGTTATTAATTTGACTTTTGGTCTTTTCCTTCTTAACTAGGTTGAAATTTTGTTTTCCCATAAATTTTTTCTTGGTTGGTTTGGATTAAAGTATCATGGTACCATTTTTTGAGCATTTATTGCTTTCAAGTGAAATCTTGTTCTTCTCCTTCTATTGAAACTTGTTGCTTGTTCTTTCTTTATTAATATTTTTTATATTTATTTCTTTTTAACTGAAATCTTAATATAATGACACCATTTTTATTGTATTTTTTAATTTAACTCGTGTCACACGATTTTAATTAAAATAAAAAAAATTTGGGGGTGTTGTTATGAAATCTTCTAATTTTCTTAAATAAAAGAGATATTCATTCTCATAAATACTCAATAAATTGCATCACAATATATTTTAAGTTAATTGATAAGCACACGTAAGTTTTGTCCAAAATTTAAAAAAGGCAAAAGAGAAGAAAAAGAGAAGTAGAAAATGGTGTATGAGTAATAGCCGGTTATCCAAGTGAACAGCTGAACTAAAAAAGCATAGTATGAATTGGCAGATGATCAAACAATTGAAGCAAGCACAGAATGTTGTGAGAGGAAATGAGGGTAGGAAGTTTTAGATGGTCCTTGGTGAGCTTAAAATGCTTAGCCAAAGTGGGTTCTGGAATGCTCACAACACGCCAATCCCACCTACTCCAAACTCTTTCATTTTGCATTGATTGGTTTAGGTAGTTGAACTTCTAAACCAACTTTGACTCTTCACAATCTTCACTTCTCATCCTCATGCCTTCCATCTATAAATTCCCCTGATCCTTCCTCAACCCAACCATCACAACTCCCAAACTCATTTTTCTCTCCAAGTTTTCAACTTCAAAGCTCTTCTCCAAATTCCTAGTGGACCCCACAAGACACTACACATGGCAAGTTTTGGGTCTCTCTTTGTGTTAGCAATGACTCTGCTGATGGTTGCACCAAGCTATGGTCAAATTAACACGCCATGTAACGCATCAGTGGTAGCCACTTTCTTCACACCTTGTATGGGTTTTCTGACAAATAGCAGCGGCAACGGAACCTCACCGACGACGGCGTGCTGCGGCGCCCTCAAGTCCCTCACAAGTGGGGGCATGGAGTGTTTGTGTCTCATTGTCACTGGCAGCGTTCCCTTCAGAATACCCCTCAATCGAACCTTAGCCATTTCTCTCCCTCGTGCCTGCAACATGCCCGGGGTCCCACTTCAATGCAAAGGTTCATTTCTTCAATTCCTCTCATATATTTTTCTAAAAACTGTTTAAAAAGTATTTTACCTTCTTAAATATTCTTAATCTTGATTATTAGTAAGGCTAATTAAGGCTTTTTATTTTCTTACTTATTTTGCAGCCTCGGGTTCACCACTTCCTGCTCCTGGTAAAGCTAAATTTCCAAGCTTTCATAACATGTTGCATAGAATTCTTACATAAACATTTTCCCATATGTAACTAAGCCTTTGAATGATTTTGTTAAACATGCGCAGGACCAGTGTCTCTTGGACCTTCACCTTCGCCTGCTTCAGATTCCTCTGGATTTTCTCCAACCCCTAGTCCTCAAGGTTAATTATTTCATATCAGTAACAGTTTTCTGATAAAAAACTTCTTTAGTTTGATACTAACATATATCATACTCTATTTTGTCTCCGCACAGGTTCTACTGTTCTCCCTTCACCAACTTCACCGTCTCTGGCACCACAATCTGACACGCCTTCTTCTCTTTTGACTCCACCAGCTCCATCAGCGGATTCTGGTAACCCATCTGTAACAACGGGAAGTGGCCGCACTAATCTCACTCCATCATCTGCTATCACATCTTACAATGCCCCACCTTATCTTATCTTCATTGCACTCGGATTTGCTGTTCTCAAATACTACTAGGTTGTGTCTTTGGAATATCTAGTGAATATACACATATATATGTATTCTTTTCCAGTGTGCTTTTTGCGTTAGAGATTAAGATTGTTTCAGAAACCCTACATTTGGGGAGTATTCATCAGAAAGCTTTTGCATGGTAATGTTTGTTTGTTTTTTTTGTTGATGAGCTTTTGCGTTGTAATGTATATATTAAAAAGTTGGAAACTGAAGTTCTTGCTATTTCTTCAGCCTCCAAGTTGGTTAACTTATTATCTGTATTTTGTTGAGACTTTTCAATATGTTCAATTTTTTTTATTACACTAGCAATTTTTTATTATTTTATACTGATACTTTGATGAGGTATAAGAATGTTTTTTAGGAACACTAGTTTCAAACTATTATTTTCCTATTAACTTCATTGCTGATTTTACACTAGACTCTTTTGTGACAAGACATGCTCAAATTTATTCATTTGTTTTAGTTGTTTTTTGTAAGGTGAATGACGTATTAAACGATGGAATATAAATCGCCCTTGCGGGAATGTCCGCCATTTCATTTGTATGTTAAGCTGCATTATATAATAAGCCCAAGGCTATGCCAAATAAACTGTTTATTAACATAAACTTTAAACTTTTTCTTGTAACGTGAACCCGTAAGGTTGTTGTTAGGAAGGATTTAGTTATTGTAGAAAATAAACTTCAAAATTAGCATAAACTAAAAGAACAAGAAAATTTGATTTGTAAGTTGATAAAATCAATAATATTAGAGATTTAATTATTTAATATTAGTTTTGGTTAGAACATATGGATATCATATTATTATATCTATTATAATAAATTTGATAAAATTTTATCATCTTAATGTTATATGTAGACGACATGATGGGAGTAAGTGACATGATGGGGGTAAGTTTCACCAAAACTTAAATCAAAGAATTGGAGACAAAGATGATAATGGAGTTTGAGATAAAAAAAAAACTTGATTAGTAAACAAGATTGTAGGGATGTATATTTACGGAGAAAAAAAAATGTTTGGTTTTCTTTCAAATTTAGAAGTAAAGTTCTACATAGTTTGATCAATTATAAGGTATCCAGAGTGTAACAATGAAGAAACTAAGAACCCTATTCCATTTTTCCTTGCTAAAAGGGAGAAAAGGTTGTAGTATTTTTTTTTTTAAGCAAATTAGGTTTACAACATAGATATCTTCACACTTGGACACGTGACAGATTGATTAATCACACAGCAAACTGGCGTTGGACCACGAAAGGTGGAAGAAAGCAAGCCTTTTAAATTATCAATCAGTTGGTTTCCAAATTCTTTTCTTAAATTTAGGATACTCTAACAAACAAGAGCCAAATTTTATCAACAGATGTTTACTCTGTTTGTGGTTCATAAACCATTTACACAACTATATATACTCATCTATCTTCCAAAACTAAGGTGAGCAAAGGAGGAAAATAAAAGCACCAACAACAACAGCAGAAGAAAATAACTAAAATGGCAAACAAATACGTTGCATTGTTGTTGGTGGTGTGCCTCATAGCTGCTGCAAGTGTTGATGCTCAAAATATAGAAGAAAATGGAAATCCATGCTATTACGATTGTGTCTCATCTCAATGCGGTAACCCACCCTCAACCTTTTGCAAGATGTTATGTGGTTTCGCTTGTTCAACCGGAGGGTTGGCAGCCGGTAAGTTAATTTGTTTACATATATGTGTGATTTTTGTTTATAGACATGAAGAAAATTTATTATGTTTGTGTACGTGTAATTTTATAAACAATTATTATTCTTAAGTTTGTGATTTTAAAATATACCATGCAGAAAATAAGGCACAAGTACATGGTGATAAGAAGGACTAAAATCATAATGGGCAGAAGCACCACAATTCTCAAGGACGGTTAGAGAAGAGTTTGAGAAAGAGTACAAAGGACAAATGCAAGGCTTTCATTAATAGGTTGGGCAAAATACAATTACTGTGGCTTAATATGGGGCTTTTTCATGAACAAGAGGACATAATATTGTTATTCATGTCCTTATCCTCCTTTCCTCCAATTATTAAATATCGTTCAATTAAATATTATCCATCTTCTTCTCACTCTTCTTTTCTTTGCCCACCAATTCATTTTCGTTTTTCTCTATCAATGTATGTATTTGTTTGTGTTTGCATGGAGAGAGAGAGGGATTACATACTTTTTATTTCTTTTAATATAATTAATATGAACAATTGAATGGGATCCTTACTTACTTTTAAATATAAAAAATATTACATATTATATGATTTTCATTATTTATTATGAATTTAATTGTAAAACAACTTTCTACAAATTTGGTTTGCATCTTTTCGGAATATGAAAATTTTATTTTCAGCACCTTGAAAGAAAAATTATTTAAACTATCAAGTGTGGTCTAACAATTATGAAATTTATGGAAACCTTATGGAGTCTAGTTTTAGAATGTACAATTTTTTTTTTTTTGAGAAATAGTTGACCACTGGTGCAGTAAAATTATGAAACCAAAGTTACTAGTTTGGATTTCTGGCAATCGAGTATTCACTTTCAAGGCTTACAAGTCCTTTATTTTAACTAGTTTGAGTGATTCTAACGTCAAATTGAAATAGTTTTAGGTCTAGTTTTTTAACGAAATTTCAGATAATTTGATTGCCTACCACGAGTTATGATATTTTTTTTTTTTCAAACGCTTGTTCATCTAAAATATGGGTTGGTAAATTTTTTGTATTATTATTATTATTATTATTATTGTTAATTTCTGAAAGAGAGAAAAAATGATCGTAAAAATTATTTTCAAATTTTTAGTAAAGTCTCTCCCAATTTTGTAGCATTTTTAAAAGAAAATTTGCAAAAACTATATCCAGAATAATCACCAACAACTTGAAACAGCAAACAATCACAACAAAATCAATATTTAATAAAAATAATAAATATGTATATAGATGAAAATGGAGAGATATAAAAATAATAAAAGATAATTTCTGATTCATTCGCACCCTATTGAAAAAAAAAAAATGAATAGAAAAGGCTGCATCGATTGTCTGAAGATTTTTCGTCGAAGAAAGTGTAGAAGACTAATGTTAATGTTGTCTTTATTTAGTTCTTTTGTATTTGTTTTAATTGAATTGCAGAGAAACGTGAAAAAAAAAAGAAAAAAAAAAAGAAAAGTGATTGCAATAACGACAGGGACAAAACCTCACTATGCACAGCTACTGTTTCCGGAGTTACGATAACAGAGATGGTGGAGGCTAAAAGGGCAATCTTTTTTGTTTTCGCACTTCCCTGCAAGCTATGGTGAATCTGAAATGTGAAGAGTGTTTCAAAGGTGTGGAAGGGTACGGGAAGGTCTTCATATCCCATAGGCTCAGTAGGGATGGACACAAATATGAGTTTGTTAGAGTCGAATAAAGTTGTGAAGGGGAAAAGGTAACGAATAGAGTGACTTACAGAGATGGAATGGAATGTTTGCTATCCAGGAAGAAGAACAGAATTGGCTAAAACAGAGCAAACGTCGATTTACGTTAATAATGTGGATATAATCAAAGAAAGGTTCTTGGTGAAGGGTCTCGATTGCTATCCGATATCTGCGAGACAGGTATGTTCTGTTAACAGGTGAAGAGGGTATTCACCTAGTGAAAACAATATTCAAATACGATGATCGGCTCTCAACGCTTCAATCTCGTAATTCTTAGAAATATAAATGATTCTAATTCTCACGTTGAATAAACAAGTGATAAAGTTTACAATAGTGATAAAGTTTAACAAAGTATAAAAATAAAACATCCTCTATAAATTTAATATTTTAAAATTGTGAGATTTTTAGGTGTTTTTTCCGAACTTATATTTAAAGATAAACTTGGAGTTTTGATCCCTGTCTTTGTGGGTTGATACATCTTTCAAATTAGTCCAGGATTGGCTGGTTTATCAACTGCAAAATATTTGGATAATGCTAGAAATAATTTGTCAATAATTTGTCACTTTTTACAACTTCTGTTCAAAATTTTAGCGTGTTTTTTTTTATTTAGATCAGAACTTTGTTGTGTTTTTAATGGATGTCTCTATAAAAAGTATATTGAATGTCTTTATCTTTGGAAAGCCTTAACAAAGAAGGCAACCGGGTGGAAGAAGGGAAAACAATAATGATCAATGTAAGCTGCATATTTTATTATGAGGTTGAGAGGAATACATGTACAAAAAGATAACGGAAAAGTAAAAACAGAAAAAGAATGTGTGACACAAAGCAAAACAGAAAAGATAATTTAGATCACAGGGGATTACATGTGACAACAATTTGTATGTTATGTGGCAGTGTTTAAAAAGAGACAATTTATCATTTGTGCGCGTGTACTATATCATACATGAACCTAGTGTTGGAATTGACTAAGAATACGTATCCCACAAAAATCCTGAGGATCACTTGCCTGAGTTTATAATACCGGGGTTAAGTAAGAAAGGGAACCAAAACTTTGAAGAACAATGTGGATAGTTATGGCATGGAGTATTTGGAAAAAAAAAAAAACGCGGTAATGTTTAAGGATGCAGTTGTAGATGCTGAAGAAATTTTTGCAGAGACTCAAATTAAGGCTTGAACTTGGATCACTAATAAGGTATGTGTCACTCATTTCTCATATTCGAGTCGATGTTTAAATCCTAAGTCTTAGTATTTTAATTGTGTCCAAACAAAGTATGATAGGTGGATTGTTTAGCAAGTATGATAGGGTGTGAGGTTGAGCAGTAGTGGTTAGGAGTTATGGATAAACTCAATACCAAATTTGACATACCTGTCTTGTCTTGGTTTAGGATTATGCTTTGATTACCTCTTCAGTGTTATCATATTTGCTGGTTCTGTGGTGCGTCTATGCAGTAACAGTAATAAGAGTTATGGTATGAGGAGTGGAAGTGTTCTTATGGCAGGTGGAGCAGCTGATGAATATAATGTACTGCAAATTATATACATGTTCTTTTTTTTTTTTCACAAATGTAAGCATGTGGCTTCGGAGAACATAAATCTTAGTTATTGTATATACTGTGTGTGTAATAGCTAAATAGGACTTTTTGTATACCGATTGGAACGTCTGGAGTGTTCTATTTATATAATTTCCTTTTGCTGAGAGTTTACTATCACTTTTGACAAGGCGTAAGGCCTGATCCAGAGATTGTAAGATCATATAATCTCTTGTTATTACGTATATACCAAAGAATCCAGATAATATTGATCAAAGCAGCCACGACAACATCCTTAAGCAAAGTACTGTCTTCATGATAATATAACTAAATTTAATATTAAAAAGTTTTATTATCATACTTTGACCAGAGTTATGCGGCATCACTATGCATAAACTTAGACACATAATTTAAATGGAAACAGAAAAGTTTTAGTTTTTGGCTTGTGCGAATGAGTGTTTATGATAACCATGGAACTCCATTTTTCTTCTCCCGTTTCCCATCTCCACATTCAAAGGAAGTAGTGAGGAAGCTGAAGCGAATAAAAAAATGAGATTTTTTTTAAATTAATAAAATAATTATAATTATGATATTTTTATTTAAAATTTATTTTTTGAATTTTGTGTGATATAAAATTATCTATTAAATTATCATACTTAATTTTATTTAAATTTTTTTTTCAATAGACAATAAAGCTAATCTATTTAATCTTTGTTGACATTGTTGATTTTAAATAAGATTTTATTAGTTTAAGTTCTAAAAAACTCTTTTCAGAATGATATTGAAATTGTTACATTATTCTATATGTTATATATATATTTATAAAAAAATTTATTCTTTTTATATAATTAAGAATGTCAATTGATTTATCATTTTTCAATCCTATAATCTCCTTTAAGATATTTAATTCTGAAAATAAATCTAAGCCATCAAGATCCAACAAATGATCATGTTTCCAATACTTTTTCAATGTTTAAGCATTTTTCTTTCAAAAGTACACAACCCAATAACTTTAAATTTTCAGTACTAAATAAAAAACCAAAAAACCAAAAATATCTTCATATATTTTAAATTGTTCAAATCTATTTTGGAGTTTGGCAATTGTGTTATCTATATACAATATATACAAAAAAATAAAAATAATCAATTCTAAATGACTCTTGAGGTGATTTAATAACTTCATTCTCAATATTTTTTTTTTACAACTTAGGCTCTACATCCATTTCAAAAGCAATTTCAAATAAATGCATTTTCAAATCCATTTTCTCTATATGTTTCAAAAAGTGAAAGAAGACCTTTTAATTGTTCAATGACCATATTAATACACATATCTTTTGATTATAAATTTTTACTAACCGAGTTAACTGCAAATAATATATATCACACTGAACATAACTTATAAGTATATAAAATAAGTCTAAGTTAAAAAGATAAATCATGTTTGTCAAGACAATAATCTTGATCGTAGAGTCTCAAGTCTCCTATTATATTATTATATTTATCTTTCGATCCTGTCCTTAAGTATCTCTTTAAATATAATTTGTAACTTCTAAATTCTCTTTCTTAAATCTACACAAATTATTTTAAGATTAATTAAACAATAATGAAAAATTATCAATCTCATATTATTTTTACCTAATCAATAATCTATTGCTCAAAGTCTCCAAATAAAGACACGCGCATAAATGCATAGTATAGAATGATGAAATATGAAATGAAAGAAATTTTAAATTGAAAACAAGTTAAAATAATATTATGGAAGGAACAAAAGAGACATAGGAAGAAAGGAGATAAGTGAAGAAAGGAAGAGAGAAGTGAAAGAAGAGCGAGATGATAGGACATATCAAGAGAGATGATATCAATGGGTTAGAATATAGGAAAGAGATAAATTAGAAAGTTTTGATCCGAGAGATTCCTTGACTGTTCAAATTTTCTTAGAGATAAATTAGAAAGTTTTGATACAAAGAGTTCTTTTCTTGACTGTTCAATTTTTTTTAATATTATTAATTTATTAATATTATTAATTTATTATAAGAAAGTTTTAAGAATATTATTCATTAAATATGATTTATAGTACCAATGTAAATTTAAAGCCATTAAATAATATATTTATAGCACTAATGTAAACTTAAAGTCAGTTAAAATATTTAAATTTTTAATTAAAATTTTGTTAGTATAATTTTAAAATTAAATATTTTTTATTTTATAATAATATGTGAGTATTAAATTTTTTTGAGGCCTTGAGGCCTAAAGTATATTAAACTTTTTTAGGACCTTTGTAGCTTTGAGGCCAAAAGCATATTAAATTTTTTTTAAACCTTTGAGACTTGAGACCTAAAGTGATTGCTTTACTTGCTTGGATCTTGAATTGTTCAAAGGTGAGGAACAGTGTTCATATCAAAAAATTTGAACAGGTATGGACATAGACAAAATCTGGGCCATAGAAAGAAATGAGCACGAATAATGGGAAAAAAGAAACAAGGAAAACTATGGAATGGTGAAGGAAAACAGTATCAATCATATGTGATCGAGTCCTTAGTAGGCGAAACGAATCTCGAGCTAACCATGAGGACCATTGGGCTGAATTTTTGGACCAAATAAAACAAAACTCTCAGGCCCAAAACAGTATTGAAAAGGTTGAGTTGCACATGGAGTTTGTAAACGAAAATACAAAAGGGACTCAGAGAAGAAGATTCAGGGAACGTCAAGCAACAAAAATCAAACAAAATGAAAAACAACACCAAACCGAGCCAAAATATGATCACCAACAACAATGTACTTCTGGACGGAGAGCGCATAATTGAGTCGAATCACAATGAAGATGATCAGAATCAACAGAGTAAGACTTGATCTTGATCTTGATCAGAATCACTATATCCATTCGAAGTATTGAGAAAAAAAAAGAGTGTAAATTGATCAGGATTTCTAATATAAGATTATTGTAAACATTTCATTTTCTTTTAATAATAAATTTATCCTTCTTAATAGTAAGTGATTGTTATCCTTATAGGTTTGTTTTCATACGTATATATAATCTTTATATAAAAAAAGTAGAAAAAATAATTCTAATTGACATAAACTAAAATTAAATCTAATTAACATAAATAAATAAAAATTCTCTTTGACATTGACCGAAAAATTCTATCAATGGTGACCAAAGAATATTTTACTAATATTTTTCAAAATGTAGCACTAGCTTACATTTATGAAAAAATAATTCTAATAGTGTTGATCACAATTGATTTTAAATTTAACTTGAAAGAAATTCTATATTAGTGTAAAATAATGTTGACTCGGAAGCTCTTACTTTCACTAGGTGACATCTTAACCTAGCCCAGTTATCAATATCTCAATCTTATGCAAGTTAAGCTTATGAGAATTTGACCAAGGTGAATGAGAAAGTATGAAGTACAAAAACGGACATGTGAAAGACAAAAAGGTATAAAAATTTTCTAACTATTACCTTTCTTATTGTGAAATTTATAATTTTATATAATCAAATTAATTATACTCATAAATTTTAGAATTTTAATTTATTTTAAAATCTTCTATTTAAACAAAATGTTTTGATATAAAATATTTTAAATTTGCTAAAAGATATTATTCTTAAAACTTTAACATCCAAACATATATTTAAGAGTGGGATAAGATTTTTTATTCTTTCAAGACTAAAATGTCACATGTTTACATTTGAAGGAATAAAATAACTATATATTCTTCAAATTAATATATTTGTTTAGCTAATAAAAAAATATGAAACTAATATAGTTGAAGAGGTAAGTTGTTATTAAGATTAAGGAAATGCCCAAGGCTTGCAAGTAGAAAGAGAAGCTGCACCTTCAGCTTATAAAGTCTGCTGTGTTCCTATGGATATTATTTTCTTACAAATAAAATTGTCTATATCCAATGCTTTTTTTTTTTAATTATGAATTAAGCACATGGAGGGTTTACAGTAATTTATATATTAGTAATTGAGTTAGACTCCTCAATCCAATAATCATTTAAAGGTTTGGTTTAAATTGAACAAAAGTTTGCTTCGAAAACCATGTCAGTCGTCTGAATCTATGATTTTTGCAATGTTTTCTGCTACTAACATCTAGTCAAGTTCAGTGGTAATTTTACCATAATTGCTATGTATTTGCATATGGCAAATGACAAAGTGGTCCTACGAGCGGGAAAACATACACCTTTATCATTGCTTTTGGTGGTGAGGAAAACCTTATTTTTTATATATTAAATATATTAGATAGCTTTCAACATCTTATGTTAAATTTAGGACATTGAAACAAACAAGAACCACCTATGTCATTGTTTGTTGCCAAAAAGGAGAAAAGGTTCTGCTTTTTTTTTTCTTTTTTTTTTATTCACCAAATTTGGTTTACAACATTAGATATCTTCTCACTTTGGCACGTGACAGATAAATCACAATGCAAAAACTAGTGGACCACGAAAGGTGGAAGAAAACAAGCCTTTTTAAATGGTTAATTAGTTCATTTTCAATTTCTTTTGCTAAAGTTAGGATACTGAACTAAGATGAACCCCAAATTTTAGCAACAGACCTTGACTCTGTTAGTGGTTCGTAAGCAATTTACCCAACTATATATACTCGTCTATCTTCCACAACTAAGGTCAGGGAAGGAGGAAAAGAAAACCACCAGCAACAACAGCAGAAGAAAATAAAGGACATAACTAAAATGGCTAACAAATTCGTTGCATTGTTGTTGGTGGTGTGCCTCGTAGCCGCTGCAGGTGTTGATGCTATAGACGAGCGCACAATGAAATGCATGGACAGTTGTGTCACATATCAGTGCGGCGAAAACCCCTCAACCTTTTGCACCATCCTTTGTAAGTTAGGTTGTGCAACCTCATCAGGGTTGGCAAATGGTAAGTTCATTTATTTACATATATGTGTGATTTTGCTTTTGCATGTTCTGTGGAATATTGGAATAACCAAATTTAATAAAGCCTCAACTCTTTTAATCAATCAACGGTATTGAATATAAAGATATTCATTTCTTCTTCATCTTAGGGTTTCGATTTCAATGTCATACAGTAAAATTGTTAAGGAAACAAGGCATTATACTATCGATGACACTTTTTTTTTCACTTCAATTGGAATTGTTTAAAAAGTTGACATTAAATTTTGAATGAAGATAGCAATATTACATAGCATATTGATATTGTGATTTATTTTTATACCATGCAGCAAATATGGTACTAGCAGAAGCTCCAGAATCATCATGGGCAGAAGCTCCACTATTCTCAAGGAAGGTTAAAGCCTAGTTAGAGAAAATACAGTTACTGAGGCTTAATATGGGGCTTTTTCATGAACAGGAGGACATAATATTGTTATTCATGTCCTTATCCTCCTTTCCTCCAATTATTAATTATCATTAAATTAAATATCATCCATCTTCTTCTCACTCTCTTCTTTTCTTTTCCGCCCATTCCACTTCGTTTCTCTTTATCAATATATATATTTTGTTTGGGTTTGCGTGGAGAGAGAAAGGACGGATTAACATATTTTTTATTCAACTATTTAGTTCTTTTAATATAACTAAACATGAGCTATTCATTGAGATCAACATAATTTTTTTTTATTTTAACTATTTAATTATTTTAATATAGTCAAACATGAGTTATATATACAAGTACTACAAGAATAAAATTTGCTGAATGTTTTGAAAAAAGTACTCCCAATACATTCTACGGGAACACCCCAAATTCCTATTTTAAATTTCAACGTTGAATGACCGATTAAACAGACCAAAATCCTTAAGCTGATATACACAGCTAACTTAAAATTTCGTGCTCTGAATTAGTGCTATATATACAGAGTCTCGCTAAATACGATGTCCTTTTGGAATTAGTTATTGTTTGGATAAATAAAATCAGGTTATGACGAGTAATAGCTACCATACAAAATACCGATTTGAGTATAATCGATCGAGAACTTATACTTGACGAACATCTAATATCTTCAAAATACAAGATACTAGAATACGGATCTACAAATTACGTCATGAATATTATATAAATTGACAATTAAAAATTTCATTGACGAAAGATTAATCCAATATAAGAAAAAATATTCTAATTCATCTCCCTAAAATAAAAAAAGTAAAAAGAAACATATATAGGTTAAATATGGTGTGTGTGAGTGTCTGTCCGAGTTTCATAGCCTCCAACTGCGATGGTGGCGTTCGTGGGACCTGTCCTTAAATGGAGAAGAAAGATAACTGTCCCTATCATATAGGCGGTGCAAGGGCGAAAAATGCCTCTCTGAAGAAGAATGATAATAAAGAGAATGGAAAGAAAAAGGCTTTGGGAGTTCTTCATCATGTAAAGGACTTCTACTCCAGTCAGATTGGGATCTTGACGATGAAAAACTTCTTGTACCAGAATCGTGGCCAACAAACCTAGGATGAAAACTAAACATGGATGAACTATGTCCTGGGTCCCCTGGTGGTCCATCATCCGTAATATCCCCTCCCAATCCATTCTCCCGGTGATGTCCTCGGCCGCCATAGTCAGAACTATAATTCGATCTATGCGGTGGCAATGACAAGTTCTTTGAAATATCTGAACTTGAGGGTTCAACCCCAGAGCCCCACAATCTCTCATCAGCATTATCTGGAATAGGAGCATTTATTCCTGGAAATTTGACAGTTCTCCGCTTTGGTTTTGAAGAATCAGATTCAACTTCCATAATTTCCCCATCCTCCTGATCCGCAATCTCCCTGTCGGTGTATATCACAATGCCTGAAGGCTGATCCTCATCATCCACATCAAGATATCCAGGTGGATATCCTATTTCTCGCATTCTGTCAAGCCATGGAGGTGGATCAAGCTCCCCCAAGCCCAAAAGTTGACGTGTTACATCATCCAGAGCACCTGCCCTCAAACCATCATACTTTCCAGCAGGAGATTTCTGATAATAACGAGTTCGATTCCGCTGATTCCGTCGTGACTTGTGTTGTTTGCGAGCATTATTGACAGCAGTGTTGTCACGAGGCCTCTGGCACTCTCTCAAAGAGTGGTTGTAAGAACCACAATTGAAACACCGAGCAGCAGCATCAATAATCCCTAAACCACCATTCACACCATCAGCTGAAGTCAATCCCGAAGTATATCCACGATCATATAGAGGCACAGAATGGTCAGCTAAAGAAATAAAATCTGTGTTCTTATCATTTGTTGTTTGGTTCTCCATCCAGACTGATACAGCAGACGTATTTTCAAGCCCAACATGGAGAGCAGGAAAAAATGTCTCCTCACCAGATTCCATTATTTCGCTGTTATCATTGGATGACATAGCATGTTTAGCATGCCATTCTGACCATTGTCGTAGAAGTTCCTGAAGCTTCTGTCTACTAGCCCTTGTTAGGGAAGTATACGTAAAATGAACTGATGGTTGATGTTCATCAACATTAATCCGGGCCCTTTTAACACCTGAATCTGATACAGATGTTCCAACAATCTCAGTGCTTCTCTTGGGACTCCCATCTTCAAAAAAGAGACAACCATTCTCAACGAGAACTCCTCCCCTCACTTCCTCAGTGACCACACTCAACTTCAACCCATCTTCCAATTTCTTCTCCTCATCCAGAGAATCACTCAACTCTAGCTCCTGGTTCGCGAGCTCGTCACCACCCATATCCAAACAAACCCTAGCGACAGCGAGTTTGGAGGGGATGAAACTAAGCGATAAGGGTTTGAGGCAAGACGTCGCCTTTTGGAGGAAGATGCGGTGAGGATTATTTAGGGCAACACCGTAGGAGAGTTTGGAGAGGATGAGTTCACGGCGCTTCCTTATATTATTTTGTTTTTCTGGAATATATTATCTTTTATCTTTTATGGTTGATAAAAATAAAATAAATATATATTATCTTTTATTTCCATGCATTGCGGATATATTAGATGGCGCGTTGATGCTCGCCTTGATATATTATTATTTTCTTTATGACGTTGACACTGAGTGAAGCCAATGTTTTAAGACTATATTTCACTTGTCATTGTAGTTGGTTATTATTTGGCGAAAACCTTGATTAATATTGTTATAGTGTTTGGCTTAACTAGTTTGTAAACTGTATTATTTTCTAAAGTACTACATTAATTAAATAGTATTAACGTCAGTTTTTATTTTTTATATTTAAATAATTTATTAGATTTCTATTTTAATTTTTACAAAGATAAGATTTTCATTATATATTTTTTTATTTTGTTTATTTGTTTCCCCTAGAAGACAGTGTTTTATTTTATTTAAGTTAATTTTCTTTTACTATTTTTATCACATAAGATACTGGTAGTGATAAATAATGATTAATGCTTTTATGTTTTCATATCACACTGTTTATTTTCATTATTATATTATTTACAATGCTTATTTTATTATCTTAATAATAGGATTCAAGATATTGATATTATGGTTTTCTTGTAATATATTATTTTGTAATCATTATATTAATCAAAAAATTAAATTCTGATGTCTGCTTAAGTGTATGACTTTAATTTTATTTTAAATTTGACTGAAATATTTTAAGATATAGTTTAATATTAATAATAGGAGATACACAATAACTGAGAATCTCAAAATATGTATAACTAAAATTGTTGATTTTTAGATAAAAATTCAAAAATAATTAAAAACTAAAAAAATCTAAATATTCCAAAATATATTCACTAATTAAAATTTACATAAAGCATTACGTGTCTATTTGTTATTTCATATATTTATTAACCAATTCAACAAATGATTTCATTAAATAATTATAATTTAATAAATTATTTTAACAAGTTTTATATATTAACTTATAGTTATAAACTATTTTTTAGCTTTTAATTAGATTTTCAGTCAATTTTACCAAACTTGCTACAAATAGAGCATGAAGTAAAAGAATCCTAAGTAGTACACCTGAGAAGTTAGTGTCTAATTTTTATTCTTTTTTCTCTTTAAAAAATTGATATTATTTTCAATATATTTATATTACACCATTTATTTTAGCCAATACACTACTTTACATTATTTTAATTTTGTAGTTCAAGGTATGACGATACTTATATACAATGTTATTTCAAAAGGCAAAGGCCATCAAACTAATTAATATAATAAAAGTACGATTTCTATTCATGTGTACGTGTTTTTTTATTTCAAATTCAATTAATTGGATATATAATATTAATAATAAAACACATAATATAAAAGCAACATAACATCTTAAACTAACAAATGTTATTAAAACAATTGATCCTTACGTAAAAATTTCTAATAACTCGAAATTAATCAAACTAGTCAAAAATATTTTCACCTATAAAATAAAAATAAAGTTTATATAAAAGTACGGTTTAAATGTATCAAATATTTCATGTTTATGAGCCACTTTATTATTACACCTATAATGAGCCACTTTAATATATAATTTTGTTAAACGCTTATAAACCAATAAATTATTTTTTAAAATTTTCTATTAACAACTTTTAGTCTATGTTAAATATAGTCTCTGTCCAAGTTTTTAATGGAGAATCAGAGAATACAGAAAGTCAACGTATCCTATTTTTTAATAATTAAGAATTATGACCCAATTAAAATTAGGGCAACCGTGAATATATTTAGGAAGGAAGTAGCGTTGGGATTCTATAAACACCAGTGGTTGTTGCAAAAGCAAGGGCAGGGAAGGGGCAAAATCAACATAAACAGCACCAACAGCAGCAGCAAAAGAGATTGAAGAAATGGGAAAGAAATACGTTGTTGCTTTGGTGTTGGTGGTTTGCCTTATAGTAAGTGCAGGTGTGGAAGCGGGTTTTGACTCCTCCAAAGTGCAAGTAAATTGCTATAAGTCTTGTATCAATGGTTGCCTTTTGATGCAACGTGTTATTTGTCATTGGTGGTGCCATGGTCGCTGCAAAAACCCAGTTCTTGTGGGGTAACTTAGAGCTCTCTCCCTCATCATTCATGTAATATTAGTACATTTTTTTTTTGTATTATGACTTATTTTTATTTTTTTTGTATTACGACTTACAAAGTAATTATCAGACACCAAAAACAATAGTAATAAAAGAACAGTATAATGACAAATTGGGAAAAAAAAATGACAAATTATAAAAAAATAAAAAGGAAAGAATGCGGTGAGCGTGGATCGAACACGCGACCTTCAGATCTTCAGTCTGACGCTCTCCCAACTGAGCTATCCCCGCAGATGAAATATTATCAACATATTTAATTGAACAACTTATTTAATTCGTCGTGCATGACTTAAATTGTTTATAGAGTTGGAATTTCTTTCAAAGCTTCAATCTATTTTGAAGCATGAATTCAAATATTTTTTGTGTTCGTGTACCATGCTCGAGTAACAAAAAATGAGTCTATGTACTTTCATGTAGGTTCTACCTAATTAAAAATTAAAGAAAGTCAATAACTTTTTCCTATAAAAAAAATTATCATAATAGAGTTGTTAACAAAGTTAATACTAGGACGAGTGTGGATAAAAAGGATAACTGTGGGTGAAAAAAAATAAAAATATATGAAAAGATAAATATAAATGAAAAAAAAATTAGTAAAAGAAATAATTATGGAGAAAAGAGATGAATGTAAATAATTTATATGAAAATATAAATATTATATATATATTATATTAATATCAGTCTAATAGATATTAATTAAACAAATATAAATATTAAAAATAAATAAAATTAATGTCACTTAGACCAATGTTAATCTTATTTATTTCTAATATTTATTTTAGTTAATATTAACTAAGCCAACACTAGTAAGTATTTTTATTTATTAAAATAAGTTAAAAATAATTAGTATCACATTAAAGTTGTTAAGCCATTATAATAGTGTCTAACACTAAATGCTCTATCAATATTGGTTAAGCTGGTGGTAATCTATCACTAATACAAATATTTTTTTTTATTAAAAAAATATTAAAATAGTTAACATTGACTTAGAACTGATTAAACCTATTCTTTTACAAACTAAATTATTTAAAATATTTTTTTAACATTTTATAAAAAAGGTTAACATTAAACCAACTCTAATAACATCATAATTTAGTCCATTCTTAATAATTTAGTTCTTCGGCTTGACCTTATAAACAATGATTGAGACCCCATTACACTAGCGGTATATTCGTATTAAAGAATATAAGAGGATGTATTTAAAATATTATAAGAGTTAGTTTTAACTATTATTATTTCATTTGTAAAGTCACCTGTTTTCGTAATAGAAATTTATTAGTTGCTGAGGATAATTTATTCTGAAATAATTTATAATTTTTTCGCATCTCTCAACTCCTAGCTTCGGAAAGAGAAAAGGAAAAAATTGTTAAAAAACTCTGAAAAAAATATTATAAATTATAAATTATAAATATAGAAAATTAATAATAATTTTAACTTTTATAAATACACACACACACACACATATATATATATATATATATATTTAAAATACTGTCGTCATTCTTCATTAATTTCAAACTTTATTCTCTTCAATAAAAGTACTCACTAAAATAACTTGAATTGAAATTACATCATTTTCAGATTTCT
>Ga0209700_103151_pt1 | contig 32150 bp, 12 predicted proteins | sample SiratroredBW_FD_187528 | JGI IMG/M metagenome (GOLD analysis project Ga0209700, IMG submission 187528) | Root nodule microbial communities of legume samples collected from California, USA - Siratro red BW (SPAdes) (version 2) | ecosystem: Host-associated > Plants > Roots > Nodule | place: USA...
TATATATATATATATATATATATATATATATATATATATATATATATATATATATATAAATCTTTTATTTTTTCCTTGATTTTATTATTTACATAGAGAAAAATTTTGTTAGTAGAGAAGGGTGGTGTCACATAATTGGATAACGAATCAATCTCTGGTCTTTCTTTTTATCCAATATCCTTTGGTGCATACCAAGACTACCACCTGTCTTTATAAATAGAATGAAATATAAATGCTTAAAAGGACCGAAAGCCATTGTTTTATTGAATGCCTTAGACAGCAACTTGCTATAAGAAATAACAAAATTTGATGTCACGGTTTAGCTTACTAAAAATTCGTTCAAAAATCTTGTCGTCCTTGTATTCTTGTGCAGAATGCAATGTTGTCCCATGAATATATGTTCATTTGTATTTGTAAGCTACAATAATTCAGTAAATTAGAAACAATAACTACAGAGAGTGTTAATGTTAATGTTTGTGTCTTTATTTCTCATTTGTTTTATCAGTGTCTCACATATCCTTTAGTCTCCTATCCTCACATTTAAGCAATACTTTTAAGTTAATAAAAACTTATTTGCATTAATTATCATGCACCCTGCTACAACAACATCTCATTATATAAATAATTGAGTAAGAGACTATAATTCAAAATTTTCAATCAATTTCTTGTGTTGGGTGTTTTGATATCATTCATGTTGGTATAGGGAAATTCAAAACAAGATTGATATTGAAAAGGACTACAAAGTTGTTGTAATTTGTGTAAGAGAATAAATAATTGATTTGCAAAGTTCTCTGTCGATCATGCAAGTTTGCAGATCGTAATTATTCATGAATGAGGAGGAAAATACAAATGTTCAATTAAAATCAAATCTTAATAAAGAAAAGTTTTCTATTTGAAATCTCATATATTTTTTGCCCTTTTATCATCTTTTTACTTTGAGGTAGAATCTTCTCAGAATATTCTAAACTCAAGAAATTTAGTATGAGGTGAAGAGTGAAGTGAGATGGGAAAGTTTTACAAGATTTCAAAAGTAATAAATTATGAACTGAATCCAGGACCCCAACCTTCAATTATTGTTTTGTTTTTTGATGAAAGCCCCCAACAACTTCATCTTTAATTCAAATAAGTAGTAAATTGTATAGTGAATCCAGGTCCCAATTGTTTCATCTTACAATATCGTTCACTGCCCTGCTGTTGTGTTCTTGTTGATATTATCAAGGTTTTTGCTTCTTACCTGATGTGTGAGACATTCTAGCAGGTTCCACCATAAGTTTCCTCTTTTTTATATATATAATATTACAACATTGATGACATTAATGGTTATTTTAATAATTTTCTAAAATATTACTCCGGTATTAAAAAATTTCCAAACTTTTAGATATGTTCTTTAGTTAAAGTTGATAACTATAGTTAATAAAAAATAAAACTCTAATTTTATTGATGAGTAAAACCAAGATTATATTACAGCTAAGGATCATAATCATTGATTTTCTTTCTTTATCATCAAATTGATTATGTAACCTATTTTCATGAATGCTAATATATTTCTATATTTTCATTCATATTCTTCATATATATATATATATATATATATATAGAAAATAGTATATAAATCATAGGAAATCGGTCATGACATTGACAGCAGTGCTAAGACCTGAAACTTATCTGTCCCAGATAAAAGTCCTCTTCACTTACGACCAAAATAAACATTTGACTATTTAGTTTGGTTTTATCAAATATTTTGTTTTTTTTATGTAAATATGCAGTAGGAATCTCTACGTACCATTTTTTTTCTTCTCTTCTAGACACCCACGCAATAAATTGGTAAGTTGTTAAGGGTGTTTTTTTCTGTAATGAAAGTATACAAAGTTAATATGGACTTATCTCCATCTAAGAAAACATTCAAAGGCAAAAAGGAATTGTTTGAGATATGCCCATTCTTTTTAGAAAATTGTTTTCTTTTACCAATTCATATTATATAATTAAAATATGTAAAACAATCATTTCAATGGAATGGTTCTCTATTCTAGCTAGTGTAGAAACCTAGCAAGTTTCAACTAGTAGAAACCTAGCAAGTTTCAACTAGAAGGAATTGAAATTGAAGATTACAGCTAAGAAGAATCCATTTTTATGCTAACAAATAAAGTTATGAATAAAAAGATATCACAAAATTCTCCGCTAAATCAATTCATGAAAGTGTTGACGAGAGATAATGTTTAAATAAAAATAGTAAAAAATTATATCATTTCTTAAAATTTAACATTGAGATAATCTTTAGATGAAAAATATAAAATAGTAAAAAATATATTATTTCCTAAAATTTCACGTGTTATAAACATTGAGTTTTATAAGATATTTTCTATATTTGTAAAACAATTTTATAAAATATACAACTGTACATTCTCGTAATAGTAAATTAATAATGAATTAGTACGATTAATAATAAAGTCAACTTACATGTATGCACTTTGAATTAATATGATTAAAAATTGAATCCAAATAGTTTAAATTAAAGTTAACTTACATATGTATTTATCTATGTGTAATTATATGTTGTGATTTTCATGGTCTTTTATTCAATCAACATATATATAAAATTATTTAAAATATATATATATATATATATATATTAATTATAAAAAAATTAATGTAATTAATGATAAAGTGTTGTCTTTAATTAAAAATAACTGTAACTTACATAAACAATTAATATTTACATGTATAGGAGGTATGCTAGGTATAATATTGTAATATAGGAATCGGGACCATTTATTCAAGAAATCATTTGTATGTTTTGGAGATGTTAAATTTAAGCAGTCTAGTAACTATACCTTCTGTAAATAGCTATAAAAGTCATCAAAATACTAATAAAGTTGTTAATACACAGGACACTCCAATAGTAAAAACATTCAAAATACATTTTATCAGGTGAAGTATATAATACAGTATTATTTTATTATTTAATATTTAATATTTAATAAATATAAAATTGAAAAAATAATATATATGAAATAAGTATTTTATATTTTACAAGACATCTGTCTGTTTTGTCTTTTATTATTAAAAGCTGTCGCCAATTAGTTAGAGCCAAGTTATGATAATTAGCTTACTTTTTCTACAAAAAGTCGCCCAAAATAAAGTTTTCAATAAGAAAATTTCTGTATTTAACTAATTTGTTTCAATTATATTAGTAATTAAATATTAATTGTTTTACCAGTCAAGTCAAATATAATTTTTTTAGAATAACATTTTTATAGACAAGTTATTATTCTAAAAAATAATATTGAATTAATTACATATATCAATGAAAAAAGATTAATATAAATAAATACAACTTTCATGAACCATAAAATAAAACCTAAAATAATTTATCATTACAAGACTATCCAAAATTTTAATGGTGATGCATGCAAAACCTGACTAGTTCTCAAGCTATTACTTAAGTTTGAGGTTATGTATATAAAAACATGTTAATTCATCCACTTTGTTATCTTTATATTTAAAGTCTTAATTTTATAAAAAATTAACTATATTTATATTTTCATAAATCATGTCATGTGATATGATTGTTGGTGTCATTGTATATATGATTGTTGGTGTCGTTGTATAAATCAAAAATGATAAAATCGTAAAAGTAATTGTGATGTTTTGGAAACAAAAATATCAAACAGTTTTGTATGAAACTTGTAAAACCCCACTTTTTGTAATGTTATTAACTGTTCTGATATTTAGGGTTTAGAATTTAGACTATATTTGAATGTATTTTTTTTATAAAACAATGTTTTGCTTATATTTTAGATAGATCATCGCTAGGTTTATGTTTTGATGTAATAGGATGGAAAATCTTATTTTTCCTATTCCATGCTTAATTCTTTATTGTTGATTAAAAAAAATGTCTCTAATTGACAGTTTTTATTCAAAATTATTATAATATTAGCTTAAAATCTTAGTTTGTTTATGTTTTTAAAACTTATATTTTTGGAAAATCAAATTTTATGAGATAATTAACATATAAATAATTGAAATTTACGACATTAACTCATGTTTTTAATGTTGGATAACTTTCACTTGAAAGTTTATTTTCTTATAGAAGATTTTTTACAAAGACTATATTATCTTTTGAATTTTGTTTAACAGTTTTTGTTTACTAATTTAGGGACTGTATTGTTTTGATTATTGACAATGTGTAACCTATAGATGACTTATAGGACTACTTGAATTGGTTGAGTGGTGCTAAAGTTAATTAAATTCTATGTATGAATATGAACTCTTTCATTTGATTATAAAAGGGTTGAAGTACCAATTTAAAATTATATGTAAATATGTATACTTAAGTATTGAAATATTTTAAATATTTTCTTTACTAATTTACTTTTTATTGTTGATAAAAAGTATTATATTAAAAAAAATAAGAATAATGTAAATTACTTATTTCAACTATTATATTAAAAAAGTGAAGGGTTAAAGAAATAAAGTTTTTATTTCTCCAAAAAGATGAAGTTGAAAATGTTTATTGTAAATGTTTGATTTATATTTTAAAAAGTAACTTTCAGACGGAACTATTGGAATGTTTTCCGGCTATGTTTGCCCAACAAAAATCATTATTATGGAGTTGAAAAAAAATTATTGATAAAAATATTGTCAAATAAATATATATTTTACATATGTATACTTGTGCCTATTAATTTTATATATAATTAAAGAGATTAACGAAATAATGAAAATAGAAATAGTTGAAGAGAAATATAAATATAAATAGATAGTATAATGATGAATAATTATAATGTTATAATTAAAATGGGACACTCTCATCTACTTGCACACGGCTTCTCTCTCTTTGGGACAAGATCCTCTCTCTTCTACATATATAAAATCTCTTTCTGATTCGATCATGACACCCCACTTCTCATAACATATCTCCATCTTTTCCTCTCCCTCTCCACAACCTCACTCTCTTCTTCCACCCACAAATGGTGAAGTTCTCAAAAGAGCTTGAAGCTCAACTCATACCAGAATGGAAGGAGGCCTTCGTTAACTACTGGCAGCTCAAGAAGCAGATTAAGAGAATCAAACTCTCTAGACTTCCCAACCAATCCCACCACCATGTCAAACCACACTTTGCTCTCTCCATTTTCGATTCCTTTCGCTTCTTTCTCCATAACATCGCTCACACCCTCTCGGATTCCGACCAGGGAAACCTCAGCGTCATTCAGGTAACTCACTAAAACAACATTAATATTTTCACTTCCCTCGTCTCTTGTCTTTGTGTTTATCTCTTTACTGCTCTCACCACTTTGGCTAATGTTTTCTCTGCGAAGATTCTGTTTTTTTTTTTTTTTGGTGATTTCTGGCAATGAATATATATGCGTTTCTATTTGGCACATACTTCAAAAACTGTGGTGACAGCACAAATCTTGGTACCACTTTTGCTTATCTCTATGCTTCTCTATCTTGCCTTCTACCCTTTCATTGAAGAAGAAAACTACTGGTATGAATATTATAAGTTTATTTTGATTGAAAAAAAAAACTTAAGAAGGAAAAATAGATTTTTAGAAAGACTTACTTTGTTTCTATTTTTCCTTCAATTCAATTTCGGGAGGGATGATGATGATTTAGTGCACGACTTTACTGCATGAACAGAGATCAAACTAAATAAATGCGGTGTTTTTTTTTTTGTTTCTGACAACGAATTGCTTTGGAGAATTCAACCGTGGGGAAACCCCTCTCTTAACGTGTTGTTATTAACCCACAGATTTTTTTTATGGTATGGTAATTAATGTGAATGGCCAAAAGCAAAACAAATAAAAAGAGATTTAATGTGTTTACCAAAATTGTGATAACAAACTCTCGGTCTTTGTAGTTCAAGTAATTACCAAATGAAAACCTTATTTGTCATCTTTATTATGAAAATTTCAAACTCCTATAAATTATATATGATATTTCCTCTTCTATTTTTAAGCGTTTTACTTTAAAAAAATATTTTAATTTTATTCTCATTTTTAAGTCTAAAACAATATTAATTATTTTTTCATTTATATTGATTAAGAGAAATGATTAAGTTTTTTTCTCATCAAAGCATTAATTTGTTTTTTCTTTAACTTTTTCTAAAACCAATATAACATTTATATATTTTTTTATTACTTATTTGTTAAATTTCATTTCTAATCTTTATTTATTATTAATTATGTCTCTTTAATATTATAATATTTGTATTAAAATGAGTTGAAAGTGTTAAAAAGATTTACTATTAAATAGATTTAAATATCATATTATATCTTATTAAGTCAGATTTAAGTTATGTTAGTATGAGTAATCCCACATTCTTTATTTGTATTAATTCTTGTTAAATAATACACTCAATTACATTCAATCTACGGCGTGATTGTACTAATTTCAGGACACATCAGTATCCTTACCATTTATGCAACATCTAATTTATATATATTACAATATAGAAATAAGAACCAGAAAATTTTATAAACTTTTATTCAATTAAAAAAATTATTGCATTTCTCAGTTTTTCTAAGAAATTAGCAAAGAATATTAGAAAGGACTAGAAGGAATATAAAAATAAAAATAAATCATTTAAAAATCTACTACTGATTATTGTGATGGAGAATATTTATTAAAAATAATAAATATTTAGTTTTTATTAAAAATTATGTGATAAAATGTGTTAACAATCATGATAAATTAAAATATACGAATGATATTCTTTTACAATTGTTTAGTTACGTGATTTAGGCTTACTTCTTATCATTGAAGATAACATTTCTGGCACAGTAATCAATACTTAAAGAATTTAATTATTTTTAACAATGTAAATTAACAAACTAGAGAGAGAGACTGTGACAGAAAATAAATCAAACTCAACAATAATATATGGCTGAAGTTAACTTGCTGTTTTTTGGCATTTGGTTCGAAGTATTCAAATGTGGTGGATGACTTAGACATGAATGAAATTGGCATTTGATTTTTTGAAAAGTGAATGGTAATAAGAAAGGAGTAAATAGAATGGGTGATTATTAGAAAGAGAAAAGAAAAATTAGGAAAAGTTGGGTTGGCGTAAAGAGATATAAGAAGTAATATAGCAAGGTGAGCGCAGTGTGGGGTTTAGTACTAAATAAAGTGGGTTTAGTGGACCTCCTTTTTCGTGAAATCTTTTTCTGCTTTCTTTCGGGGAGTTTCTCAGTCTCTCACGAAAGCCACCAAATTTTCGCCTTTGCGGATCTATCTGTGCCGCTAGCGTCGCAACATAAAATATACAAACACTTTCTTTTTGCAAAAAAAAATAATTAAATAAGTATGTATGTATGTAGGTGAGGAAGAAAATCACAAAGGGCAGTGAAGACGAAATCTACGAGACAGAACTTGCACAGTTATTTTCGGAAGAGGATGAGGTACATTAGTTCATTAAAGACTATGTTGTCGTAGTCACATGAAGATGCTTATGATTGTTCTTGTTCAGGTGCGTGTGTTTTTTATGAGGCTGGATGAAGAGCTAAACAAGGTGAACCAATTTTACCGGAGACAAGAGAGTGAGTTTCTGGAGAGAGGAGAAACCCTGGACAAGCAGCTTCAGATTTTGCTTGACCTAAAGCAAATCATCAGTAACCGTCGCCGGAAAACTTCTCCGTCGAAGCCGTATAGCACCGGAATATCCCCTCAATATTCTCCAAACCGGGATTCTGATTACTCCGGTCAGCTTTCTTCTTCATTTCATCATTGTTGTCTTCATTATAATATTATTAAATAGTATCTTGGTTGATTTCTGCTAAACATATTTCCTTCTGAGTGCTTGCTGACATCATACAACATACTGCTATGGAAATTGTATGTCTACGTGGACCAGGATGTGCCACATTGTCCACTCATCACATACTTCAATACGCAATGATAAATCCTAATTAAAAGTAATTATTTTACTCAAATTAATTATTTCAGATTAATTTGGTAAAAAAGTGAACCAAAATTTAACAGAAGTAGAAGATAAAAATATTACAGGTTTCTATATTCTTTATATGTGATGTATGGCTAATTAAGTTGCATGGTGATATTAGTTTGTGCAGAAAATTTTGGAGATTCAGATGAAACAACTTCAGAAGTTTCACAAACGGATGAGGTAATCACGAGATTAGAGAAGAACGGTATAAGTTTAGTTAATTCAGCGACGAGGGCAAAGACGAAAAAGGGAAAACCTAAAATGGCAATGAGAATTGATGTTCCAGCCACCAACCCAACTAGGGCCATTACCGCCATCACCAGCATGCTGTGGGAGGATTTAGTCAACAATCCAACCGGGGATTTCGTTCACAAGAGAAAGCTCCAATGTGCAGAGAAAATGATTAGAAGTGCTTTTGTGGAGCTTTATAGAGGCCTTGGCCTACTCAAAACTTACAGGTTCTTATTTTTCTTATATAAACTTAGTTTCATTAAATTTATTTAATTAGTCTTAATCTTCAATATATTAAAAATAAACTAATCTAAAATTGTAAAAGTATGTGCATGTCTACCTTTTCTATTCATGATATAAGGTTTCAACTATAAAGTTTACTTAGAAAGATCAAAGTTCTTAGCAAGGTTGGAACTCGGTTTTCTGAGTATAATCACCATTGTGACTTTTGCGGGTGAAAATGAGAAAATCTTCGAGAAAAGGGAATATTGATTTTATGTTTATCTTGGCCAAAATTGGAAAGAATATATAGAAAAATGATGAGGAGGCCAATTAAAGATGGAGTTGCATGGCAGTTCATAACATCACGTAAGGTTTTTGGATGGATAGAATAAATGAAGGTAGGTGTGATTGTCACGTTATAGAATAGATATACACAATATATCACTCGATGTTTATAGTATGGTTTTAGTATTTGCTCATAATTAAGTTAATCCTATTTTATATTTAAATAAAGCGGATTGGTTTAGAAAATTGTGCATTTATTTCCATTGGCTGCATTATATGGGGATGGGGCATATAAAGCTAACTTTTGCACACACTTCTAAATAGTGGCCAACAAAACCAAATTGAATTCTTATCAAATTTTGCTTACTTTTTTCATCTAGTTTTCTTTTTTTAAGTAGAAAATTCCTTTTGAATTGCTTGTTTTGCGTCTTTTTCACCCTTAAATTGAATGGGGTAATTTATAGATTCCCGAATGGGAGAGGGAGGGGAGGGATAAGTTTTATATGTATATATATATACATACATGAGAAACCGAAAAAAGAAACCCTACTTTTAGCAAAGTTTTTAATTAGTTACATATAGATGTTTAGAAAATCATAGGAAGAAGTTTTATTGTACTAATATAAATATTTTTCCAGAAGTCATAATAAGTGACCTGAAGGGATAAAAATATATAACCGGTTTGAAATTAGAAAAAAATAAATAATGAAAATCATTTGAACAAAACTTCGTTTTATAAGTGATTCAAAAAGAGGGGGAGAGGTTCCCTAAACGTAATAATCATAATATCCACTAAAAAATGCTAAATATGTATAGCAATAACATCTTCTCTACTATGCACAATAAATGCTTCGAAAAGATTGTACAAGTATTTTTCATATAATGGAATTAAGAATATCATCGTAAAAAATAAAAGTACAATTAATTTATAAAACTTTTTTTTTCCAAAAAAATAAAATAAAATATAATGTTTGAAAAAAGTTACATATACCAGAATTGAAATGTAAAGAGACTATAGGTATAAAATAGTCTCATATATTAGAGTTTAAATTTAATATATTGTGGATATAATGATGCGAATCGATTAGAAATGTTCTTAAATACGATATATAAAGAAATCATTATAAATTTTATTTATTTTTTAATAATTATATATCAATCCAGAATAATGAGTGTAAAAAAAGTTTACATTATTAATATATAGTCTAATTAGATTTCATATATTTTACGGTGTGGCTTTAGATTAACCTTCATTAGTAAAAAACCTTGTCTAACAAAACTTAAATGGTTTAATATAAAATATCAGTATAATATCATATTGAAAATGCATACTCACGATAATATATTCTAATCTGATTTCATTTAAAATAAAGTTATGTGATCAGAGATAAATGCATACTCACAATGATCTATTCTAGTCTGATTTCATTTAAAATAAAGTTATGTGATCAGAGATAAATACTTTTAACATTTTTTTTATCTAATACTAAATTAAACTTTCTATACTGTAAAATTAGGCCAATGAGTATAATGACATGGTATAATGTTTCTCTACATGAACAGATTAAAGATAGGGTGGTAGAAACTGTTATGTATTAAATTTATTTCTTTCAAAAGAAAATTTGTTTAAAAAAATTATCTTGCTATAAAGTTGTGAATCTACGTTAACAATATAAAGCATTACACTATTAATATAATCAATACAGCGATTAATAGATGTACAATTTTTAATCTACCATACAGTATAATTACTTACACTAAAAAATTATTTATTAATACACTCTTTATTATTGGTATGAATCCATAATGTCTATATTAATGATTTATAGGATGTATTTAAAAAAAATTTAAAAATTTGGAAAAAAATCAGGTATAATTAACTAAGTTTCTTGATTTGTAAAGAAAGAGGTGGAAAGATTGGAGTGCTGAAATGTAGTTTTTTTAAAAAAATTATTTCATATTTGTGTACTAACAATTTAAAATTGCCAATAAATGTATAAATTGTCTTTTTATTTCTATCTTTTAATTATTTAAGAAACTAGTAAAAGAATTTTAGAGTGTTAAAGCGTTTTATAGCAGAAAAATTTTATTAGATATTTATATGAACATAATTAATATATATATATATATATATATATATATATTAAAAAATTCAGTTGAATAAACATTTTAGTATCTTTAATGAATATTATAAAAACAGGACATAAATGTGTGTGAGAGAATTTTTGTACCGTGAATCTATGCCTGCCTATTTATGAATATCGTTCATGAAATTCAATACTTCTATACTGAATATATTATGAATAAATTTCATTCCATGATGTGCTTTTATGTTATGTTCATTAACCATAAGAAATATGGAATGGGACTTAAATTAAATGTTAAAAGAAATATTTTCATAAATGAGATTTAATGATAATTATTTCTTATTAGCAAACTTAAAATTGAAATTTAAAAGTGTTATTCTGGAATCCAATCTGATAGATTTCACGAATGAGAACTTCTAATATCACATTCTCTCTTTTTGGCAGTTCCCTGAATATGGTAGCATTTACAAAAATTTTAAAGAAGTTTGACAAGGTATGGCTTCAATACATGAGTTATTATTTTCATTACACTTTTGTTATACATGCATGAAAATGACAAATTTTGCAAAAATAAGGAAGAAAACTAAAGGAAGTTCCCAAAATTAAGAATTAATCCTTTTGTCGCAGTATTGCGCTTAAATTTATCTTACATGAAAGTGATGATGAAAATCTTAAACTATGTGTATGAAGGAGAACATCAACTTGATTTCCTATCCCCAACTAACTTTGACTTATTTATAGTACATATAATCTAAAGATAGTGATAGTACCACTATATTTCTCTTTTCCAATTCTCCTTTTCAGTGGAGTCATATCTTACACATATGTCCAAAACTGCTTCCTACATATATTTAAATTTATTTCATTAACAACACTGCCGCGTAAAGCTGTTTCACACATCGAATGAACTTAACTTTTTCTTTGGGTGCAATCTAACAAAAATATGTGTTCTAATATAATGCATATAGTGGCTTTTATCTTTTTCTTTTGGTGTTACCATTCTTTTTTTAATACGGCGTGGTAGCTCGTGCTTTTCCTGTAATAACATAATAATGTGTTTGGAAATGCTTAGGAAACAAAAATATGTGTTTGGACCAATTTTTTTTATAGATTTCTTTGAAGTTGTGAGCGACCTATATAAAAGTTACTCATGCTATTTGATTTAGTTTCTTAACAATGGTAATTTATTCTGCTATTAACTTTAGTTAAGTTGGCATATCTAAGTTGTTACTATGAATACCTAATATTGTATTGTGATGGAGCAGGTATCTTGTCAGAAAGCTTCTGCAAATTATTTGAAAGAAGTGAAGAGGTCCCATTTCGTTAGTTCTGACAAGGTACATTTTGGTTTCATCTTCCGAATGCCTTCATTTCAAAAGTTAGTGAAAGAGAAAAAGAATGAGAAAAGAAAAACATATTGCACTCAACTTTAAATCTTTTGATTTTGGCATTCTATAATCTTGATGTGGAGAATGGGTTATTATCATGATCATATAATAATATGTTGGTTTTGTAAGGTTGTTAGACTAATGGACGAAGTGGAATCCAGATTCACCAAGCACTTTGCCAACAACGATAGGAAAAAGGCAATGAAATTTCTAAGACCCCAACAGCATAAAGATTCTCATATGGTCACCTTCCTTGTCGGTAATGCTTCTTTCTCTATCCCTGTCTCTTCGTTACATTGGCATGCCACTTAACATTGAATAACACTAGCAAACTATTTTATGCATAGTGAAAGTAGAGTCACTTCAGAATTCTAATTGCAAAATGCAATGTCTGGGTAGATCACTGCATGTACCAACAGACATGGCAAATAATATTTTTATGTACTGCTATTACCCATGCTTAGTGGGGTGGACCTACCAAGCTGATTGCTCAAATTTCATTGTCTCTGCAGGGTTGTCTACAGGATGTTTTGTATCCTTGTTTTCTGTATACGCAATTTTGGCCCATTTGTGCGGAATATTCTCCCCTGGTAACGAGCCAGCTTATATGGAAACAGTCTACCCCGTTTTCAGGTTACTTCACATTCTTCCAACTTTAACATATTTCACACATCTTCTCTTTTGTCTGCTATTCTGCTCCGCATCATAACTTCATCACCAAAATACTATGTCACGTAGGAATTTATCTATATTAGACACCCTTCAAGTATACATTACATTAATACCTAATCTTTATAAGGGTAAATGAGTTTAAAACTTTTCCTAAAGTAGATTATAAAATCTAATATTTTCTAACTCAACTTTATAATTATAAACCATAAAATTGAATGTGTACTAAGGAGTTTCTAAAAACTCCCCTGAAAATTTAATATGCAGAATTTTAGACAAAAAAGCGTATATGATTAGTGCACTAAAGGTTACGATGATTTTGTGCAGCGTGTTTGCATTGTTAAGCCTGCACTTGTTTTTGTATGGATGCAACCTGTTCACGTGGAAGAACACAAGAATCAATTACAATTTCATATTTGAATTCTCTCCAAGCACAGCACTAAAGCACAGAGATGCGTTTCTAATGAGCACTACCTTAATGACTACTGTGGTTGGGGCAATGGTCGTACATCTGCTTCTAAGGGCTGCTAACTTTTCTCCTACCCAAATTGATGCCATTCCGGGGGTTCTTCTTCTGGTTTGTCTAATAACTATTGGCTTCCTTGTTACTTATAAGATAAACTAACTTAGTTAGCTTTAGATTTTGAAGAGTAGTTTATACTAAGAAAGTCCTTTTTCAGTTTTTCACAGCACTGCTTATTTGCCCATTTGACATTTTTTATCGTCCCACACGTTACTGCTTCATCAGGGTTATTCGCAACATAGTATGTTCTCCCTTTTATAAGGTAAACTTCCCTCAGTTCATTTCTTGGAAAAAATGGATACATTGTAAGGCCACATATGTGGAAAACTGAACGTGGCACTTAATTTTAATTTATCATTGGCACAGGTTCTGCTAGTAGACTTTTTTATGGCTGACCAGCTAACTAGCCAGGTGATCTTAGCCCACAATTGATTCTAGTTTTGTCTTTCTTTTTTTTTTTTTTTCATTTCCTATTCTTATTATGCATCCGAAGTAACGTTAAATTTTATGTTATTGTTGTGTATACAGATTCCATTGCTAAGGCATTTGGAAACTGCTGGTTGTCACATTTTTGCTAGAGTTTTCAAAACACACCACCCTGAGGCCTGTCATTCTGGAAGGCTATACATGGAAATAACTTATATCATCTCATTTTTACCATACTATTGGCGTGCTTTGCAGGTAGGCTTGTAGATTCTCTTTTGGCATTTAACACTAGGAAACTATACTTACCTACTTCAAGAATTGGAGACATACTATATTGCTAATGGAATTTCTCTTATACTGTATGTTCTTCATTATTTTATAAACTAACGCATGTTTATATGTGCTTACTAGTGCGTGAGACGATGGTTTGATGATGGTGATGTGAACCATTTGGCTAACATGGGTAAGTATGTTTCGGCAATGGTGGCAGCAGGGGCTAGAGTTACATACAGCAGGCAACATGATCAATTATGGTTTGCTATAGTCTTAATCACTTCTGTGGTGGCGACAATGTATCAACTTTATTGGGATTTTATCAAGGACTGGGGATTTCTTAACCCCAATTCCATAAATCCATGGCTCAGAGATGAACTAATTCTAAAGAATAAAAGCATATACTATATGTCTATAGTAAGTTTTCTTTACCTCTTGAACGGAATTTCACAATCATAAGTTTTTTCATCTAACTAAGTGATACTGGATTTTAGGTCATCAATATTGTCCTAAGAGTAACATGGGTGGAGACTATCATGCACTTCAGAATAGGACGTGTGCAATCACGACTACTAGATTTTCTGTTAGCTGCACTTGAGGTTATCAGAAGAGGGCATTGGAATTTCTACAGGTATATCTTATCATATTTAGAAAGCTGGCTCCAAAATTTCCTTGATGAATATTACATCAAATTCATTCAACTTGGACTTTAAAAGACCTATCTCGTCCAATGTAATGTTCCAATAAACAAGTCCTAATAAAACCTCATACTGATAGGTAGAGGCTTAGAAAACTGTGTCTCTAATAATAGGAACAATGATGTCCCTAGAATGGAGTGACAATGATAGAAATCTTTCATAATAAAATGGTTCTGTAATCTCTGATTCTATATTAAAACTGTTAGTAGTCTCTTAAAACCTCAACTTAAAGTTAATTCTTAACAGTTGTTAAGCAGTGAATAAACTCACTAATGAACTTGATCTTGCATGAACAGGTTGGAAAATGAGCATCTAAACAATGTTGGTCATTACCGGGCAGTGAAAACAGTCCCACTTCCATTTCGAGAGACAGATTCTGACTGATGAGCTGATTTTCTTGTATAAAGAATGATGTCTTGCAGACATGCGAACAAAAAAGTGACATGCAGTGTAAAGAATAAAAAGAAGAGGACGAGAAGCAAAGAAACTTCTCTAAGTTTGTTTCTTGTTTATTGCCTCTTTTAGGAAACTGGACATGTTAAAAATCGTACAAAGAAAGAATTGTTTTTTTTCTTTCATGATTTTAGCTAGTAAATATTGCAATTTTAGTGATGTTTATAATTTCGTTTGCTAAACCAAACAAATTTAAGGTTCATGTTCAAACAACTTGTAAAATCAAAACAACTTTTCTCTATATCAATATTATAAATATTTTTCTTTTTGATGAATAAGAGTTTTGGAATTTCCTCCTAATAAATAATATTTTTACTTTTTTAAAATATATTGAACAATCAAAGAGTCTAAAATATGAAAGCTTTTTAATTTTCTATCTATTTTTATTATTCTATCATAGTGGCATCTATCTCTATCTCCTTCATCCTATTTCACTCATTCTTTTATATTATACTACAATTTGAATGTTTGATTGTTATTAGCCGATTATCTAATTCCAAATTTATTTTATCATTATATACTATTATTGTGCATTTATGTTGGTGTCTCCATGTGGAGGCTTAGAGAAGTAGATTGAGGAATTGAGATTTTGTATTAACTTTTGTTTCTTTTGTGTGCATCAATATCAGGTGAACAAAAATCAGAATTGGTTGTATTGTTATTCAGTCAATTTCTCTCTTATCATTGCTTAATTGTTTATTACATGTCCCTTTATTAAATTATCATGTTATCTTCTCTATTAAAAATTGTTAATTTAAAAGTTTGAAACCTAACAAAGTAATAGTCTCTAAGTTTATTAACATAACAAGTTTACAAGTCTTCTACATGACTATATAAGTATATATTATTAAGCTTCTACACTTCAAGAATTGTACCCTAGTTCTCAATTGCAAGATTGATGAATTGATCTCAAAAATCATTTTATTTTTTATTTATCGTTTAATTAATTTCAAAATGATTTGTGTAAATTCAATAAAGAACACTAGAAATTTTGAATTTATAAATTAAAATTTAATACGTACCAAAGGACAAAACCATAGAAAGACATAAAAAAAACTTTATACTTCAAGACAAGATACTACGGTTAAGTACAAGCAATTAGACTTTATTTTTTAACTTAGTCTCGTTTTATATACTTATATTTAGTGTTATAACTTATATATATATATATATTATATATAATTTTCAATGTATATAAAAATATAAATCATCCGCTACTTGATTTAATTTACTCGGCCTGTATACGATTTCATAATTGAACCCGAGAAGCTTGGTCATATAGAATTGTTGCTCCAAGGTGAGAACCACCTGTCTCATTAAGTCACAAATACTTTTGTGATCGGTCTTGATGCAGAACCATTTACCTAAAAGGTAGTGTCGCCATTTCATCACTGCTTCAGTAATGGCGTACAACTCCAGAATATAAGCCGAGGAGGCGACCATTTTGGGACTCAATTTAGGGCTAAAGTAGGCCACCAGTCGTCCCTCTTGGGACAGAACAGCTCCGATGCCGGTACCTGAGGCATCTGTTTCCACCACAAACTCTTTTGAAAAATTCGGTACAGCGAGGACTAGGGTGTTCGTCTTTAGACTTTTCAATTTCTGAAAGGCCGACTCGGTCTAGGCATCCCATTGGAAAGCATTTTTCCTGAGCAATTCAGTCAGGGAAAAAACTACATTAGCATAGCCACGAACAAATTTCCGATAGTACCCCGTGAGTCTTAAGAATTCACAGAGCTATTTTACGTTAGTGGGGGTTGGCCATGCATTAATCGCCACTATCTTTGTTGGATCAACTCTCACTCCTTCTCCACTAATGATATAACCGAGGTACTCTAATTCCTGTTGAAGGAACATACACTTAGACCTCTTAATGAATAATTTATTGTTCTGCAGCAGTGTCAGGGTAAGGTCTAGATGGTACATGTGATCCTTGTCTGACTGTAGACCAAGATATCATGAAGAAAACTGCTACAAATCATCGTAAATATGGTCGAAACAACTTGTTCATGGTAGCCTGAAAAGTTGCGAGGGCATTGGTCAAGCCGAACGGCATGACTACAAGTTGAGTGAAGGTCGAGCTTGGAGAAATACTTGGCCCTATTTAAGTCGTCCATGATATCATCTATGGTCGGAATCGAAAACTTATCCTTCACTGTTATAGCATTTAGTACTCGGTAATCTACACAGAATCACCATGTGCCGTCCTTCTTCCTCACCAGCAATACAGGGCTCGAAAACGCACTGTGGGAGTCCTTAATGATGCCAACTTTTAACATCTCTTCCACAAGCCTTTCAATCTCCCCTTTCTGATACTGAGGGTATCGGTAGGGCCTTACATTTACGGGTTTTGCTCTTAGTTCCAAATGAATTTGGTGGTCTATGAACCTTTGGGGTGGTAGGCCTTTGGGCTCGGCAAACACCACACCATGTTTCTATAGAAGTTGTTGCAGCTCACTATCACCTCTCTCAGGAGGACCATTTTGGTTTGCCGAGTTGTGTATCTTTACCTGTAAGTTGTACATGCATGCTACTCCTTGGGCATCTACCAGTTTTTTAAACGCCACTCGACTCAGCAGATCAGTGTTGGGGGGCCCTGCCCCTTGTAATTCCACCATTTGCTAATCTCTTTCCAACTTCATTGTCAAGTCTAGGTAGTTTAGTGTAATGTTAGCAATAGTCGCCAACCATTGAACCCCGAGGACCATGTCGGTACCATTCATATCTAGTTCGAAAAACTCCGCTATAAACTCGCGCCCCTATAGTTGAATGGGGACCTCCGTATATTTAACATGGCATTCGAAAGAACTCCCACTCCCCACCATCACTTGAAAAGCAGGAATTTCTGTCGCCACCAAATTCAAACCTTCTATAAACGTGGATTTGATGAAGTTGTGGGTGCTTCCCCCATTAACTAATATCACCACAGGTTTCCCTTTGCCTGATCTTGACACTCTAAGTGTGCGTGGGTGATACACCCCCGTCATGGTGTTGAGACTGATTTCAGTTACCGCTATCACGGGCCCTTCTTCTATAAGAGGCTCCTCCTCCCGTTGATCTCTCGCTCTCTTCAACTCGTCCAACTCTTCCTCTCCTATCAACAACAAACAAGAAACTTTGCACCTATGGTCGGGCGAGTACTTCTCATCACAGTAATAACAGAGTCTCCGCTCATGGCGGTTCTTGATTTATTGGGTCGATAGTTTGCGATAAGGGTTTTTGTTGGTACTCCCTATACTCTCAGTGACCGACGCATTAGAAGTCGGTTGAGTTGGTGCATTCTATTTTGTAATCGAACTGATACTGCGATTGGATACCCAGGAATTCTGGCAAGAATTCTGAGAGCGAGTTAGTCCTGTCGAGTTGATTGTTGTCTTCTCAAACGAATTCCCCATATTTCTATTTCCTGGGGGTCTTCCTAGATGTTGGATGTATAGTTGTTTCTGCTCATAGATCTTTGCAATGGACACGACGCTTGGATAAGACACCGGTTGAGCTAGCAACAGGTTATACTTCAAGTGATCGTTTAGTCCGACAATGAAAAATGAAACCAACCATTATTCGGTTAGCCCGGTTACCTGATTTGATAGCTCCTCAAACTGTGACTGATACTCCCTTACATATGTCGTCTGTTTGAGCTTCCTTAGAGCAATTTTTGGGTCATGGTACAGGTTGGCTCCAAAACGTAACCTCAATCCCTCCAAAAATTGCTCCCAAGTTTGTTGCACATGGTTGTTAACTATCCAACGATACCACGAGTAAGCAGCACCATTAAATTGGAATGAAACGGTGCGAATTCGTTGTTCTTCTGCCAATGGGTACAACTCAAAATATTTTTGTGTTTTGGAAATCCACTCCTCAACCCCTTCGCCATCGAACATCGGAATCTCCACTCTCACTCCCAAAGGTCCTCGGAAGTGAGTCACCTCTCAATTCTCAAAATGCTCCTCTTGCCTCGATCCTTCTCTCTCGAGGGTGACCCTCGCGTTGGTTTCCCCATTTGTCAAAAGCTCATTGACCATGTCCGTTAAAGCGGCAATCTGACCCTGCAACTCAATCTGTCCTACCTTGAGCTCGTGGATGGCGTCTGCATTTTCTTTTGTGGTAGTTTCCATTCGGGACATACGAGTTCCCTCAGCCATGGTGAGTTTCTTACGATCTCTCAATGAAAGAACCAAAAAATGATGAAAACTAAGCAAAAATATATAGAGATTTGGAAGTAAAGATAGCACTGTGGTATTATCAGCTTTTTGTACGTTCATGCAACTGAGAAATACAATAAAATGAAAAGTAGAATCTCAATGCCTACTAATTCCCCTCATTCGAGTCTTAGGGCCGTAGACTCCATTTCCATTGCACAATATTCTCTCCTCCTCGTATCTCCTTTCCAGTCTCTATTTCAAGGCCCTATGGTCCCCACGTTGTGCGTGCTCCCTCATTATGCTCGCTAATTTTGTTACAACAGAATTTCATGTGGTAATCATTGATCCATTTGGGTGGTTTCTTGATGCGTTAAGGTGGTTTTTAATTCAGATTATTTGGTTAAGGTGTTAATGTCATATTCAGAGGATGTATAACTTTAGGTGATAAATATTTTATTGTTAATGTTATTCACATATTAGATCATGCTCAACTTGTAACATTTGTGTACTTAGTCCATTAATTATAAGTAGAGTAAATTAAGCGAATGATTAATGAAGTAAGATTAATTTATTAAAGAACAGTCCAGGAGTTAAGAACATTGAAATTCTGAAACCCAAAATATATAAAATTCTAAAAACCTATGTTAAACATCTCAAACATTTTCACTTCGCCCTTGTTTGGTTCATATGACAATCTTGCATTCGATTTTCTGGATTAACAAACTTGAATTTGCATTAAATTTTCGTCTATTGGGGATGATGTTGTTGATGATGATCCCTTTGCAAATGAGCCAGTGTACATGGTCTTTGTAGTGTTACTCTGTTGGTATAGCGATTCTTATATCTTCTCCAGGATATATGAGTAATGTTTTGTTAACTAAAGGGTCGCCGACATGTTTTGTTGCATTAAAAAAGTTGCCTACGTATTAAAAATATTGCATACGTGTTTCGTCTTCATGTCATCTTTGGGCCAATTGTTAATCTTTCAAAATATAGCGGAGGTGTTTGTAAGTGCTAAGTAATGTTTGGCCGACGTGTTTGGATGTATTCAAAATATAGCAGAAGTGGTTTTAAGTGTTAACTGAAGGTTGTCAGACGTAGTTGGATAAATGGGATACATGGCCGACGTGTTAATGAGTGTTAATTGAAGCTTGGCCAACGTGTTTGAAAGAATTCATACTCTAGCTAATTGTTTATAAGTGTTAACTGACGGGTTGTCGACATGTTATGTTGCATTAAAAAAATTGCATGCGTATTCAAACTGTTGCCTACGTGTTTCATCTTCATGTCATCTTTTGCCGACGTCTTAATATTTCAAAATCTAGCCGAGTTGTTTGTGAATCCTAAGTGACTCTTTGCCGACATCTTTCTATGCATTTAAACTCAGGACGACGTCTTTGGATGTGATAAGTCAATTTTTGCCAAGGTATTTGAATTCAGTGAAAGTTTTGCATATGTGTTTATAATTGCTAACTGAGTTGGCCGACGTCTTTGGATGTATTCAAACTCTGGCCAACCTGTTTAAAATTGATTGTTAGAAGATTCTCCAAGGTGTGTAGTCTGGATATAAAGTGACCTAGTGGTTTTTAATTCAAGTTATTTGGTTAAGGTGTTAATGTCATATTCAGAGGATGTATAACTTTAGGTGATAAATATTTTATTGTTAATGTTATTCACATATTAGACCATGCTCAACTTGTAACATTTGTGTACTTAGTCCATTAATTATAAGTAGAGTAAATTAAGCGAATGATTAATGAAGTAAGATTAATTTATTAAAGAACAGTACAGGAGTTAAGAACATTGAAATTCTGAAACCCAAAATACATAAAATTCTAAAAACCTATGTTAAACATCTCAAACGTTTTCACTTCGCCCTTCTTTGGTTCATATGACAATCTTGCATTCGATTTTCTAGATTAACAAACTTGAATTTGCGTTAAATTTTCGTCTATTGGGGATGATGTTGTTGATGATGATCCCTTTGCAAATGAGCCAGTGTACATGGTCTTTGTAGTGTTACTCTGTTGGTATAGCGATTCTTATATCTTCTCCAGGATATATGGGTGGTAGATGGTTCAACTCCAACCTTCACTTAAAAAGTCCAGCTAGTCATTCAATTAAATAAGAAAGACATAGCTAAGAAGATATATATGTGGCATTTCACTCAAACAAATTGAAGAATGCAACGACATACAAAAAGTTTCTTACAAACAAAATTGTTAAACGAAAACCTAAAAAATAACTAGCAGCAGAAGTAGGAGTAGTAGGACTGCTGCATGGTTGTTCTGGTTTAATGTGTTTGCATGCAGCCAGTCAACAACTCTAGAAGGGATTTCCGGAGTGAAAACTAAATCACACACAAAACACATTTCACTCTCAACCTCGACATATTTCTCTGAGAAGACATAAGAATCGCAATGCAAACATAGTAACACTGCGAAGAATATGTATACTGAACCATTCACAAAAGGAAGATCATCAACAACAACACCCACAAAAGACGTAAACTTTACCCAAACTTGAGTTTGCTCATCCAGAGAATGAGGTTAATATAGAGGTTTTAAAATTCAATTTTGAAATCCAAATTTTGAATATCACGTTGGAGGTTTTGAATTGAAATGACCTGAGCTTTCACGAATTGATAGAGTGTGATTGACATGAGGTTTCACGATTTGATGGAGTGTGATTTACATGACGTTTCACTTATTTAATTATTTTTTTGGAAAACTATGCCATCGAAAAAATTGTAATGGATAAGTTAATTTTAGATGATTTATAACTTCTAATACAGTGCTACATTCAGACAAAGTAAGAAAAATACAAGAATAAAACAAAGGTATATTAATGTATTGAAATAACTATACAAAAGGATTATTCGTGCCTTCGCTTACACATGGTGAATAAGGTATACAATAAGTAACTGATTTGCAAATATAGATATATATTTGTAATTAAAAATCCACGTAAACAACTAATAAAGTAATGTAATTACCAAATAAACTTGTGCTTTAGAATTCAATTACATGACATAGATAAACAAAATAAAATTAACATTCAAACAAAATGTCATAATAATATAAGTTTAGATAACAGTAATTAAAGCAAATGTCGTACCAAAAAATAAAAAAGTACTTAAGTTACACAACATCGAACAATTACGCGAAATTTCTAAGTCATAACCAAAGTCACTTCTCTATTTTGATGTTTTTTCTTAATTTTATCAATGGAACATCATCTTCAGAAGATTGCAAACTTGAAGCATATTGTCTTTTTTGTCTAGTAATTCCAATTTCATTGCTGAGAACATCTGTGGCTAAGTCAATAGTCTGTGATCCGATGTCGTGTGCTTCATTCACAAATTTTGGCAATAGATCCTACAAAAACACAAAATTAGAAAATTTCAAATTGATGTTGTTAAAAAAATATTTGTTTCATTAAACTATACATCCCTCTGCAACTGCAACACAGACAACATTACATTTTGCTTTGTTGACAACTATTCACTCTCAGAAAAAACATCCTTTAAACAAAAATGATTAGTAAGAAAAGTATTTCAAAAACAAAAACATTAAAATGTGAATGAAATAATAAATCATAAACAGTAACAACAAAGTATAAACCTGTGGCTTCATCACTCCTTCAAAACATTTCTGTATGATAAACTCATCAGTACAGACTTTTTTGACTCTGAGCGATTGTTCAAAACGAAAGTTATCCTCATTTCTACTCTGTACTTTAAATAAAACAGTCTTATTGAACAGAACTTCGAATTCCTTTGGCAAATTAACACCACCAGTGTTCTGAAATAATAATCTTTATTGTATTTATGTGATTCAAATAATTATAATGTGTGTATATATATATATATATATATATATATATATATATATATATATATAAATGAAATCAGGGAAAGTTATATGCGTAACCTTTTCCAACGATTCAAGAATTTCTGAGCAAGACTTTTTCACAAGTGTAGCAGCATCCTTATCAAAAAGAACAAAAGTTGTCGAATTTGTTTCATCCATAACTCTAACCTTCAACTTATACCTAAAATAGAAATGGATTAATTAATAATTAATAATTATTTACAAATGAAATGTATAATATAAAATACAATAATAAAAAACAATATGTAAACTGTAGAATATTAATAATTAATAATAGGTGAGGTTAAATAAGCTAAATAAACATAAAATATAACTCGGTTGAACTTTCATGACGTGTTTATTGCATTTTTAACAGAAGAACATCTTTGAATCTGGGTATACAACTTTATTGCATGTGCAACCTGTATACCACCAGTCATCATAAAAAATATGGTTGATAGTAGCCAGAACAACAAAAGTGTTTTCCTGAAAGATTTGACAAACTTATCAATCTCAAAGCTGAAGAATAAACTAATGTCCAAATGTTGGGGTAAATAAGTCAAACCTGTTTGCAATCTTTTAATCGTTCAATTGACTCTGACCGTGTTTAGGAGGAACTCATCTTCAGGAGTGTGTTTAGAACTTTCACACAACTGATTGAGTCCCTGTTAGGGGGACTCAGAACTTTGACATATCCTACACATATGAAAAATGTGATTACATAAAATTTTGCATGTTTGAGGAAGTTAACAAAATAATTAAAGAATTATAAATGATTACCTATTTTTTAATTCCGTCGCCTCCTCACAGTTAACATTGTAAACTATTTTAGTACAATCAATACAGTTTTGGAGACAGATTTTGTCTAAAAAATAAAAACATATTTTAATTAATGAAAGTTAACAAAAGTAAAAATAAATAAACTATAGTTGTACTGTGAATCGCATACCTTGAAAAAGCTTCAGCTTTGCAAATTCAATAGAAATAACAACATTTTGAACCTCTCCAGAAGCTAGGAATGCGTTTAGCTCGTCCACATATTTACCAAATAAAGTGCATTCTATTTGAAACCTATCGCCAAAATTAAGTTCAGTTAAATAGAAGACCTAATCAATTGACAAAAAATAACATATCATTAATTTATTTTTCCGCTTCTTTGGATCTCTCTTTCGATTCCCACACTAGTTAAAACTCCTATAACATCTGCAAAATCCAATAAATTTTTGTAATATATAAATTGTAAATGATTTGAGAAGATATTGGAAGATAACAGCATAACTTACTAACTAAATAGTCTATGTCCAAACCAAAAGAAGTCAATAAGGAGAGAGGTGTGTAATGCAAATTTCTGGTAGGAACCAGCTTGCTATCAACACCAATAACCTTTGTTCCAAACTAGAAATTGATTTTGTAAGCATGCTAGGTTGTTCTATAGGAGCCACCATTAGGTGCAACACTAAAATTTTGTATAGAATAACATTGTCCTCAAGAATATCGTTTTGGAACTTGTATATGAGAGTCCTCCTGATTGAACCATGGATACTATTACCCTGCATAAATTGTGTTAAAATAATGAAAAAAGCATGAATAAAAGATTTTCAAGATAACAAAGGACAACATATTACCAATTTGTCTTGAAGGACCAATTCCATTGAGAACGAAAAATTTGGTCTGTTAAAATCAGAGACGAACCACAATCGTATCACTCGAGCTACAATGTGCCAATTTTCTTTTTCAACACTAAGGTCTTGTATAAAGCTAGTTTGCTTTCTAACCAAAGCCATTTGGACTTCAACTTACATGGAAATCCACCTCGGTGAATATATGTATATATAGGGTCAATAAGATATGGCAGGCAAATTGATTTAAAGAGGCAACACAGGTCTCTTTTTCACGCAAAACAAATTCAACATACCATATAAGGTAATATTTTCTGCACTCAAAATTCTTATGTTGTTTAAAAAAGAAATATACAATAAACTTTTTCGTAAAACGTTTGACTTGGCGTATGAATTTTGGTTGCAGAAGATTCAGGTGTGGTTTTTTTCCTGTAGTGCAGTCTCAAGCGAAGTCAAAAACTTGTCTCTTTGGTGAATACCAGGTTCACGACAAATATTGTTGACCAAAACACCTTTAAGGCATACTTACATAAAAATGGAAACCTGTGTTTGTAAATATAATTTACAGAGACAACACACTTATCTTTTACACTTGTAGGTAGAACCTTTGTCTTGGTATATGCAATTTGCTATTACACAGAATGACGGTTTTGTAGACATTTTTGACAAAGACACAGTACGCTTTTTCAAATTTGAAATTTGAATACGTGGTTTACAGGTTACCACCTGTCACTGACGTAAGCTTCCACAATTTCATAGTTTGTGATTGACACGTTTGTTGTTGAATTTGTATGTAAATTATGATAGAGAGTCACGTGGCAACTGTGTCCGCTTGTACTACATCACAAAGATAAAGTCTGTATTTGAATTTTCAAATCTGAAATTTGAAATTTGAATACGTGGTTAAAAGGTTAATAGGGGTCACAGGCGTCAGATGCATGATTTGATGGTTTGTGATTGAAACATCTGTTGTTGAATTTCTTGGTAAATTATGCTTAATTTAATGATTCAATAACAAACAGTAAAGGACTCGAGAACATTACCATTTGGACAAATTCCTATAAATCCTAAAATGTGTTTCAGTTTATTTAAACTGTTGCGGAGGTGTTTACAACTGCTAAGTGGAGGATAGCTGACGTGTTCAAATGCATTCGAATTCTAGCCGAGCTGTTCATAAGTGCTAAGTGAGGCTTGGCCGACGTGGTTTAGTTTGTTCAAACTGTCACGGAGGTGTTTATAAGCATGGTCGACGTGTTCAAATACATTTGAACTCTAGCCGAGGTGTATATAAGTCCTAATTGAGGCATGGCCGACGTGTTCCAATGCATTCAAACTAATGCCGACGTGTATATAAGTGCTAAGTGAAGGTTGACAGGTGTTTGATTGTATTCAAACTATCGCCGACGTGTTTTTAAGTGCTAAGTGAGGATTGGCCGACGTGATTTAGTTTATTCAAACTGTCACGGAGGTGTTTATAAGCACGGTCGACGTGTTCAAATGCATTCGAACTCTAGCTGAGGTGTATATAAGTCCTAATTGAGGCATGGTCGACGTGTTCCAATGCATTCACACTCTCGCCGACGTGTTTATAAGTGTTAAGTTAGGCTTGGCCGACGTGTTTGAATGAATTCACACTCTCGTCGACGTGTTTATAAGTGCTAAGTCATTTTTGGCCGACATGTTTGAATGCATTCAAACTCTCGTCGACGTGTTTATAAGGGCTAAGTTAGGCTTGGCCAACGTCTTTGAGTGCATTCACACTCTCGCCAACGTGTTTAACTAATCAGATATATTGTAGTATGTTCACATATTAGCAGCAATAATAATAAAGTATGATAAATTAATAGACAAACCATAAAAGGAGTCAAGAAGATTGGAATCTTATAGAAATTATTTATTCATTCAACGATAAACAAATACTAAATAAACCCTAAACCGTCTATGTTACTCTATTGAGGCAGCGCAATCACATATGTTGAATTTCAGGGCAAGCCGAATGTTGAATGGAGAAGATGTTTGGGTCTTCCATTTGCAGAAGCTATATTCCATAGGGCACATTTCGACTGCTCTCTGGCAAGCATCCAACATGAAGCGAGGAGAAGATATAAGAATCGCAACTGGAAGCCTGCAACTCTTGTGGTTTGCCACTGACGGACCATATAACAAAAATCAAAAACAGACATAACAGAACCACAAAGGAGTTAAGAAGATTGGAATGTTTCAGAAATTGTTTATTCATTAAACGATAAACAAAAAACTAAATAAACCCTAAACCCTACACCGTCTTCAATCCTCAGCTATGTTACTCTGTTGAGGCTGCAAAAATAGATAGGTTGAATTTCATGGGAAACTGAATGTTGAATGGAGAAGATATAAGAATACCAAAGTGTTTGGCTCTTCCATTTGCCGAAGCTATATTCCATAGGGCACATTTCGATAGCCCTATGGCAAGCATCCAACATGAAACGAGGAGAAGATATAAGAATCGCAACTGGAAGCAAAAAATAGAATTGGCCGGTGTAGTTTTACTTTTCTTTACAGGGATTTCAACTAAATCATCACCAGATTTATATGTGTTTGTAGAAACCCTAAAACTACACCCTAAAGCCAGAGTCAACATTGTGGTGGAGAAGATATAAGAATCGTAATGCATAAAAAACAACATTTCAAAGAAGACTCAACCATCCCTAAACCCTAAACATCATGAATAACATCTCCCTTAATGCAACAGACGTGCACTTTACCCAAACCGTGGAGGTGTGATAATCCACGGAAGTAAGGTTTTTATAGAGAATTTACACATAGATATAGTCGCATATTTTGAAATTTCAAATTTGAATTTGAATTTTGAATACGTGGTTCACAGGTGGCAGATGTCCCATCAAAATCCAAACACTGCTGGAGTTATTTATTAGTACTAATAAGCATTTGCCGACGTGTTTTAATGCATTAAAAATGTTTTCAAAAACATATACAAAAATAATATGGATAATAGAAATACTAATACCTCAAGTATCTATATTAAAGGTTTTGAAAATATTTCTTTGTACACAACATTTTTTGTGTTGTCTAACACATTGCCATCTTCATCCAAAATAAGTATTTTCAATCCTGTCTTTCTTTTGACCCTTGAAACAACAACATAGAGTTGGCCATGTGTGAAAATAGGACGTGGAAGATATAATCCAATTTTGGAAACGGATTGACCTTGGCTCTTATTGATTGTCATTGCAAAACATAAACCTATTGGGAATTATCTTCTTTGAAATTTGAAGGGCAACCTAGAATTAGATGGAATCAAATTCATTCTTGGGATAAATATCTTCTCACCAATGTTTTTTCCTGTTATCGTTGTGGCAGAAATAATGTTCTTGGAAAGATGATTAACTTGCAATCTTGTCCTATTACAAAGACCATTTGCTTGATCAATATTTCTCAAAAGCATGATAGGAACACCAACTTTCCACTTGATCTCATGATTTGGTATTCCAGAACATTTAATATCGTTTAAGAATTCAGACGTGAACCATTCACATTGGATGTCATTGTCTTCATCAGATTGGTAAGGTGTATCTAGCTGCGATACATTTTTTCTTCACCATCTATTGAAGATAGGATAAAATCATTAACTTCCTCTACAACTTCAATTGTTAGACAAAGTATTGTTGCATCATCAAAAAATGTTTGACATATGCTATTTAGGACATTTTGAGGATAGACAAAGTGAACTAATGATAGCAAAGGTGAGTCGCTCTTTTGGATTAGCAGATCTTCTGGTATATATATAATTCCCTCGCCATTTTCATTTAGATTTGTTTCACCATTACCTATTTTCATAATCCAATTAACAAATTCTTTGATACTTGTGGCTGTCTGAGCACATGTTGTTGTACTTAACCTCATGTTCTGCTTAAGTTTTAAAACTTTGCAATTTTTCCATAGATCATAGTAGTTGATTGTTGACTTGACGAGATCATATCTGGATCCTTTCTTTACAATAGGCAATATTTGCTTAAAATCGCCTCCCAAAACAACAACTTTTCCTCCAAATGGTTTTTGACTGTTTTCTTCACTTTGAGATTTCATAATATCTCTCAAAGTTCTGTCAAATGCTTCGAAACATAATCTATTCATCATTGGTGCTTCATCCCATATAATCAATTTTGTTTCGATCAATAACGTTGCACGAAGACTTCCCTGAAGTATGTTGCACGTCGATTCCTCCTTTATTAATATAGGTATACAAAACCTAGAATGTGCTGTCTTTCCTTCTGGAAGTAGCAAACAAACTATCCCACTTAAAGCTACATTTAAAACTATCATTCCCTTTGTCGCAACCGGGATCACGACGGGGACGGCGAACAAAAACAATTTTTTAATTTTCAAAACAGAGGAGCCGTCACCATAGTTTATTAGGAAAAACTATGGAAAACCAAAAACAAGATAAGGCAAGTTTGCAAAACCGGATTTAGAGTTCGGGAGTCGGTTACGTGTGGGGAAGGTATTAGCACCCCCACAACGCCCGTCCTAAGACGGTACCTTTAATTAAATAAGTAATCTCAGTGTGATTTTTTTAAAATATTTATTTTCCCAAGAGAGAGATTAAAATAAAACAAATAAAATATTTTTTTTGGTTTTAGGGAGCCCGACAAGGTTTGACCTTGCTCCTACGTATCTCCATCAGGGATGAAGAATCAGGGTTACGTAGTTCTTTGTTGATAAAATTGTTAATCGGTTTGATATTTCGGAATTTTTGAAAGCTTGTGTTTAAAAGTAGGGTAAGTGAATGGCGTCAGTGCCAGGTTTAAAGCATGGGCTTTGAGAAACAGTTCCAGGTTTAAAGCCTGGGCTTTGAGGAGCAGTGCCAGGTTTAAAGCCTGGGCTTTGAGGAGCAGTGCCAGGTTTAAAGCCTGGGCTTTGAGGAACGGTGCCAGGTTTAAAGCTTGGGCCTTGAGGAACGGTGCCAGGTTTAAAGCCTGGGCCTTGAGGAACGGTGCCAGGTTTAAAGCCTGGACCTTGAGGAACGGTGCCAGGTTTAAAGCCTGGACCTTGAGGAACGGTGCCAGGTTTAAAGCCTGACTTTAAGGATTGGGGTATATATCAAATTTGGTGTTGGAAAATAACATGCGACAGTTATATGTAACATAGAATTGACATTTTAATTTTAATGAAATCATGCATGCAAAAATGGAACATGACTCAATGAAACTCAACTTGGGTTAAGGGCATTTTGGTAATTGTGGAGAGTGTGGGTGCGGAACTTAATTAATGGGGGTGCAGGAAGTAACCCCACCAATGAGAAACTCAATCTTAGGTTAAGGGTATTTTGGTAATTGTAGAGAGTGTGGGTGCGGAACTTAATTAATGGGGGTGCAGGAAGTAGATCCCACCAATAGGAAACTCAATCTTGGGTTAAGGGCATTTTGGTAACTGTGAGGTGTATGGGTGCGGAACTTAATTAATGGGGGTGCAGGAAGTAGATCCCACCAATAAGAAACTCAATCTTGGGTTAAGGGCATTTTGGTAATTGTGGAGAGTGTGGGTGCGGAACTTAATTAATGGGGGTGGAGGAACTAACCCCACCAATAAGAAACTCAATCTTGGGTTAAGGGCATTTTGGTAATTGAGAGGTGTATGGGTGCAGAACTTAATCAATGGGTGTGCAGGAAGTAGATTTGCTAACCAGAAATCCAACTAGTGGCTAGGGGCATTTTGGGAATTGCAAAAAACTGGGGTGCAAGCTCCAACAGGTGGGGTGCAGAAGCACCCCCACTAACCAGAAACTCATTAGGGTTTGAGGGCATATGCTGTGGAGACATTAAGGCGGCGGCGGCGAGGGGGATGGTGCAGGCGGCGGCAACAGGTGGCAGGCGACGACGATGAACACCATCGACGGAGGTGGCTCGACGGCGGCAGCCGCCGCCGCCGATGGCGGTGGCGTCGACGGGGCGTTTTTTGCACCGTTTTTGTGGCGTTTTCGTGGTTGTTTCGGTGTTGTTTTGAAGGTAAAGTGGTGTCGTTTTGGATGTAAAACTAGTGCTACTTTTGGGGAAAAATGGTATTGTTTTGGGTATTGTTTGGCTGTTGTTTTGGGTGCATCTTGTTGGGATTAAAGGGCCTACATGGTGGCTATTTTTGGAAGTAAATGGTGGTTGTTGGTGACGCGAAAAAATGGTGGTGTCGGCGGAAGTCGTTTTGAGACTGTTTTGGAGTGGTTTTGGGAGCACAAAATACAGAGACTAATGTATGGAAGATGGAATATGATGAATTTTTTATTATTTAAGAAATAAGGAAAAAAACAAAATGCCATAAAGAGCTAAAGGTCCTCCCTTTTCTTATTTTTTTATCTTTATATGAAAATGAAATGATGGAGAAATAAAAGAAAAAACATTACAAGAAGATAAGAATACATGATTTACAAATTTCAAACTTCAAGATCCATATGAAAATCTAAAGCTTACAAATCATACCTGTGAGCGTTCTTCAAAAATGATTGTCTCCTTTTCAAAAGTTCTTTGCTTCTCAGTTTGTGGATAGTAAGACAGGAGAATCAATCTTCTCTTCTTCTCTACTTTCTCTCTCTGTTTTTTTCTTCGTTCCTCCCCACGTGTGTTCTTTTTGTGACTAAAAAATGATGATCCCTCCTACGTGTGCTTTTATCTCCCTTTTCTATTTGCATTATTATTATTTTTATTTTTTATTTTTTTTTGAAATCAAGGTGGTTCAGAGAAGTTACCACTCTTTGACCCATTCTCCTTATTTATTATTTTTTTTAAATTAATCTTCAAAATGAATCTACCTAGGAATTAGACTTAAGTCATTTTCTAACGGTAACAATTTATTATTTATTATTAATTTTATTTTTATGGAGTAGAGAACATGGGTTGTTTTGAACAGTTTCACAATTTTTTTTTTTTTTATTTTTTTAAGAAAATATTACGTGGAGTTAAGAGAGTGAGAAGTTAGAGAGTTAACTCTTTCTTTATTGTTTTATTTATTATTATTTTATTTATTTATTTATTTATTTTTTAAAACTTGCAAATCAAGTTTGAAAGCAGTTATTTTTATTGTTATATTTGTTTTTATATTTGTTTTAATTTAGATATTTTTGTTATTTTCTTGTTATTTTTGTTTTTTTATTATTAATTATTTATTTTATTTTATTTTATTTTTTAAAATCACCACCTTTTCTCTTTTAGTCTTTTTTTTGTTTTGTAATGGAAAAATTCAAATTTTATTTATTTTTTTATTATTATTATTTCAAGAAAACTTAAACTAATAAATATATATTTTTATATTATTATTCATTTTTTCTTTATT